>OWJI01002057.1_pt1 | contig 11501 bp, 10 predicted proteins | sample 1732541 | NCBI WGS metagenome assembly OWJI01 (sample SAMN05065727, study PRJEB22554) | human gut metagenome | biome: ENVO:2100002; feature: ENVO:00000062; material: ENVO:00002003 | host: Homo sapiens | place: USA
GCTACAGCGAGACCACCGCTGCCGAGATCGACGGCGAGATGCGGGATATCATCGATGAAGCCTACGAGACCTGCCGCCGCACCCTGACCGAGCACATCGATCAGCTGCACGCGCTGGCACAGGCCCTGATGGAACGCGAGAAGCTCAACGAGCAGGAGTTCAACACCATTATGGCGGGCGGCACACTGCCCCCGCGTGAAGGCGATGAGCCGAAGCCGGAACAGCCTGCTCAGACCGTGCAGGCTGCCACTGCAGAGACCGCTCAGCAGGCCGAAACTGCTGAACCTGCAGAGACCGCTGAGCCTGCCGAACAGGCCGAAACGGCCCAGCCGCTGCCGGAGACCGCTGCACCGGAAACGCCGGATGCACAGGACCCGCAGAACTGATTTGATCCAAATGGAAAGGAGCGAGTGTCGTGGAGGAAAATTTTAACCCGGTCGCACGGACCCGCGCAAACTATTACACCCCCGGCAGCCCGGTGCAGTTCGTCTGCGTGGAGCTGCTCAAGGGTGATGTCAGCGGGGAGCACGCGGTCTGCCTGACCTTCAAAAATATTTCCAAGGTGACCCTGACCGCGCTGGAGATCCACTTCAAGTGCAAGGGCGTGGACGGCGTGATCCTGTGCGAGGACCGGTTCGAGTACCGTGACTTGGAAGTAAAGCCCGGCGAACTGTTTGGCATGGACGATGCGGTGTTCGTTACCGCAAAGGCCATCACCAGCGTGGATGTTTCGCTGTGCAACGTGTACAACGGCAAGCGGGTGGTGCATCTGGACGGCATCAAGCGAGTGCGCCTGCCTGCCCCCAAGCGCCTGTCTGCTGAGCTGGAAAAGGCGCTGGAGACCCGCATGAACCGCCCGGAGCTGAAGTATCAGCCGCAGGTGTTTGAAAATGGCTGGTACTGCGCCTGCGGTGCCTTCCACCCGAAGGAGGAGGATACTGTGTACTGCTCGGAGTGCGGCTGCGACCGCATCCTGCTGCAGAACGCGCTGAACACCCTGCTGCAGCCGGAACAGCCTGCCCAGACCGAGCCGGAACTGGAAACGCCTCTTGCCCCGCAGGCCGAAGAGCCTACCCGCATTATGGGCGCAGCGCCCGTGCAGGAGGAGCCGACCCGGATCATGGGTGCACCGTGCCGTGAAGCAGAACCACAGCCGGAAGAACCTGCTGCAGAGCAGACCCGTGTACTGGATGCCGGAATGCGGACACAGTTCCCGGGCAGGGCATCTCATGCAGCTGCGGACGAAGGCACCCGTGTGATGCCTGCTGCAGCCCGCCGTGCACAGCCGATATCTCAGCAGCCGGAGCCTGCCTATGACGACGAGGAAGAATACGAGGACGAGCGCGACAGCGTGGCCGAAGCGCTGATCCGCTGGGTGCCGCCCATCACTGCCATTGTCTGTGCAGCAGTGGCACTGTGCGGCTTCGTGTATTACCAGTTCGTGCTGTAACACAAACAGCAGCGGAGAGGGCGGTATGCCTTCTCCGCTTTTTTGTATGCCAGAAGAAGGGAGAACCATTATGCCGGAAGAAGCCTTACAGGCTGCCTTTGAGATCAAGACTGCCTGCGATGAGATCAGCCGCCGCCTGCTGCGCTGGCACTGGGAGCACAAACCCGGTGCGCACAGCTTGGGTGCATTGCTGGATCACGTTGCACAGCGCCAGCAGGAAAGCCCGGACTACTACGACCGTATGCCGGATCTTTCCGGCAAAAACAGCTGGCAGCAGCTGGATACCACCATTTGTATGCGGGTTCTGCTGGACCCGGAAAAGGATGCCGCCAAACCGCTGGATCTGCTGGGCAATACCAGCAATCCGGGTGCGGCCCGCCGCGCCTGCAATGCTGTGCGCACCGCCCGCAACGAAGCCGCCCACGCCACCGATCACACCGATGCCGCTCAGGCGGCGATCCTGTTCAACGAGGCGGTGGAGAGCTTGGAAGACGGCTATGTGGGCACGGCTTTCCGCGAGAATGAACTTGCCCGCTATTACCGCGACGCAGAAAATTATCTGGCACGCTGCGGCGCAAAGGAACCGATCGCATCCAGCCGTGCGCCGGAAGAAAAAACGGCTGCGCACGAGCCAGCCCGCCAGAGCACAAAGCAGGGCCAGAACCGCAGCACCCAGAGCCGCAAAACGGCCGGCAGCCGTTCCTCCGGCAGCAGAAGCACCACAGCGCGCAGCAGCTCGGCCAAAAGCCGCAGCACGGCAGGCCGCAAAAAGAAACAGAGAAGAACTGGCAATAAAACCGTGTTCATCGTTCTGCTGGTGGTCCTGCTGCTGGGGCTTGCCGTGCGTGCATGGAGCATGGGCGCAGCCTGACCGTCTGTAATGCCCTGCTTCTCAGAAAAAGCCGTCTTTTGTACACAGTTGCCAGAAAAACAAAAATGCGTTCGGAATAAACCGGGAAAAGCGCATCTTGCGGGATGGGTGAAAGCGGTTTATAATAAGCATGAAAACGTTTACACATAACAATGCATCCCAAAAGAGAGAAGTACTGCAAATGACCATCAGTGATATTGCAAAAATGGCGGGTGTATCCAGTGCGGCGGTCAGCCGCTACCTGAACGGAGGCCCCCTGAGCGAACAGAAGAGGGCTGTCATCCACGAGGTAGTGGAAAAGACCGGCTACCGCCCGGATACCGCCGCCCAGACTCTGCGCACCGGAAAAGTGAATCAGGTGGGGGTGATCGCTCCCAGCATCGGTTCCCAGTCGGTGGGGCAGATCACGGCAGGCATTGCCAGTGAGCTGGATGCAAAGAGCTATCTGATGCTGCTGGGAAACACCGAGCTGGACGCCCAGCGGGAATTGGGCTATCTGACTGCCATGCAGCGCAACCACGTGGCGGGCATCATCCTGCTGGGCAGCTATTATACTCCTCAGCTGGCGCAGGCGCTGAAAAACTGCCGTGTGCCGGTGGTGGTAACAGGCCAGCGTTTTCAGGATGTGGCCTGCGTGTACAACGACGACCGCACTGCAGCCCGGGAACTTGCCCAGCGGATGCTGGACCATGGCCGCAAAAGGATCGTTTATATTGGCGGTACAGAGCGGGACGATGCCACCGGCGTGCAGCGCCGTGAGGGCGTGCAGGATGCGCTGAACGCTGCCGGACTGAACGGCGAACAGATGCCCCGCATCTGCTGTAACGCCTTTACCATGGAGGAGGGCCAGCGCTGCATGCAGGAACTGCTGGTGCGCTGCCCGGATCTGGACGGTGTGGTCTGCGTGACTGACACGGTGGCCTTTGGTGCCATGCGTGCCCTGCGGGAAGCAGGACGGCATGTGGGGCAGGATGTGGGTCTTGCAGGCGTTGGCGACAGCTGGGCTGGCAGCATGATGGAACCGGGGCTGGCCACGGTGCGCTTTTACCAGAAGCAGGTGGGGCAGGAGGCTGCCCGGATCCTGCTGCAGATGCTGGAAGAAAATGGGAGCAGCGGGCCTGTGCGTCAGGTGACGCTGGGCTATCAGATCGTGGAGCGAGGCTCCCTTTGATGATAAAGGATAAAAGTATGGGTCGTAAGCTGATTTTTCTGGATATTGACGGCACGCTGCTGCCGCCGGGTGATATGCTCATCCCGGAAAGCACTCTGGCTGCACTGGATCGCGCCAGAGCAAACGGACACAAGCTGTTTTTGTGCACCGGCCGCAACCACCGCATGACCGAACCGCTGCTGCGGCACGACTGCTTTGCGGGCGCAGTGTGCAGCGCCGGCGGCTATGTGCTGTGCGATGGCAAGACTCTGGTGGATATCCCCATGGAGCCGCAGCAGGCTGAAGGCGTGCGCGCGGCGCTGGAACGCAATGGCGTGGAGTGCACGCTGGAAGCCCGGGATGCCACCTTTGGCGGAAGCAAAATGGCTGAGAGGTGGAAATTTATCCACAAAAAGAACGATGCACCGCTGAACAGCGAAGCAGAGCGCTGGCGCAAAGCCATGGAAGAGGGCATGTCCATCCTGCCGCTTTCCGATTACAAAGGGGAACCGCTGTATAAGATCGTGTTCATTGCCGACCACGAGAGCGACCTTGCCGAGGCAAAGCAGCTCTATGCCGACCAGTTCGTGTTCTGCGAGAGCAAGCTGGACAGCCTGACCGATGGCTTTGTGAATGGTGAGCTCATCAACCGCAAATTTGATAAGGGCACCGGAATCAAGGCCATCTGTGATCATCTGGGCTGCACGCTGGCGGATACCATCGGCTTTGGTGACAGCGATAATGACCTGCAGATGACCGATGTGGCGGGCATCAGTGTGTGTATGGCCAATGGCTCCGAAAACCTGAAAAAGCGGTGCGACCGCATTGCTCCCTCGGTATACGAGGACGGCATTGCAAAGGAGTTCAAGGCGCTGGGTCTGATCTGAAAAAACAACAAAGGCTGCGGCAGGGATAAGACCCGGGCCGCAGCTTTTTGCTGCCACAGGGTTTTATAAAACGGAAAAACGTGGTAGAATAAACCAGAATGCCGGGTTCAAAGCCCGGCAAAAAGGGAGGAATTGAAATGCGTTCCGTTCTGGAAGTATGTGTGGACAGCACTGCCAGTGCACTGGCAGCAAAGCGCGGCGGTGCCAGCAGGCTGGAACTGTGTGCCGATCTGATCGTGGGCGGTACAACGCCCAGCCTTGCGCTGGTGCGTCAGGTCAAGGCGGAGACCGGCCTGCCGGTGCGTGCTCTGCTGCGGCCCCGGTTCGGAGATTTCTGTTACGACAGCTACGAGCTTGCCCAGATGGAACAGCTGGCCGCAGAGCTGGTGGAGGCCGGGGCGGATGGTATCGTGACCGGTGTGCTGACCCCGGAAGGGCAGCTGGATGCGGAGGCCATGCGGCCCATTTATGCGGCTGCGCGCAGGGCAGCGGAAAAGGCAGGCCGTCCGGTGGCGTGTACCCTGCACCGTGCCTTTGATGTCAGCGCCGACCCCTTTGCGGCACTGGAAACGGTCCGGAGCATGGGCCTTTGTACCATCCTCACCAGCGGGCAGGCGGCGAGTGCCCCAGAGGGAGCGGAGCTTCTCGGCCGACTGGTGGAGCGGGCAGGGGACAGCGTGGAAATTCTGGTAGGTGCCGGTGTCACGGCACAAAACATCCCGGCACTGGCCGCACAGACCGGGGCACATGCGTTCCACCTTTCCGGCAAGCAGGTGCTGCAAAGCCGCATGACCTTCCGCCGCGAGGGTGTGCCCATGGGGCTGCCGGGCTTTTCAGAGTTTGAGGTATGGCAGACGGGTGAAGAAAACATCCGTGCTGCACGGCAGGCACTGGATGCGATCAAGAACAACTAAAACGAAAGCGCTCTCCCAACGGAAACCCAGTGGGAGAGCGCTTTTTTATGATGATGAATTTGAAGGGTGAAGATAGCTTAGTAATGCAGCTCGTCGCCGGTCAGTGCTTCCAGCACCGGCAGCATGGCAGCGGCTTCGGCTTTGGCAGCGGGCAGATCCATATCGCGGTAGTTGCCGCATTCCACTTCGCTGGCACCGGGCACAGCGCCCTCAAAGCCAGCCATGAAGCGGAAGGATTCCACCGTCAGCTCCAGTGCCTCGGCGGGAGTCAGGCCGCGGGTGAGCAGATAGAAGCCGGTGCGGCAGCCCATGGGGCCAACGTAGATCACGCTGTCCTGAAAGGCGCTGTTGCGTGCATAGGTGGCAAACAGATGCTCCAGCGTGTGGGCGGCACCGGTGGACAGGTAATCGCCGTGATTGGGCCTTTTCATGCGGATGTCCCATGTGAGAACATCGCCGTCCTGACGGCTCAGATACATGCCGCGGTCCAGTTTGGTATGGTCAACACAGAAGCTTGCAATGCGTTCCATGATCTTCTCCTTTGGCTTATGCCTGCAGGCGCTGCACGCTGCCGTGAGCGCAGTCCACAGCGATCATCAGACCGTCACGGATGTGGCTGGTAGCACCGGCGGCACCCACAACGGTAGGCTTGAGCAGGGCCTTGCCGGCAATGGCAGCGTGGCTGTTCAGGCCCGGCTCTTCCACCACCAGAGCGGCGGCATCACGCACGTAACTCAGCATTTCGTTGCTGGTGGAGGGCACCACCAGAACCATGCCGGGCTTGAACTTTGCACGCACCTCTTCCAGCGTGCGGCAGACGCAGGCCTTGCCGGTGGCGCTGGTCACGTCGGCATTCTCGCGGCCAACGCCCACACCGGTAGCCAGACAGTTGCCTACCATGTGGATCTTGATCATGTTAGTGGTGCCGGACACGCCCACAGGCACGCCTGCGGTCACAACGGCCAGCTCACCGTTGTGCAGGTAGCCGTTCTCCTTGGCCAGAGAGGTGGACATCTCGATCAGCTCATCGGTGCTGTGTGCCAGAGGCATCATCAGCGGGGTGATGCCCCAGCTCAGGGCCAGCTGACGCTGCACCTGCTCCTTCATCACGCAGGCGATGATGGGCTGCTCCGGGCGGTACTTGCTCAGCAGACGGGCGGTGTTGCCGGACTCGGACACGGTGACGATGGCGGCAGCGTTCACGTCCTTGGCGGTCAGGCAGGCAGCGTGTGCAGTTGCATCGCTCACGCTGATCTTGCCGGTGTTCTCGGTGAGGGGAACAAAGCGGGCGTGATTCTCCTGCTCGGTGCGCTCAGCAATGGCAGACATGGTCTTGAGGGCCTCCACGGGGTAAGCACCGGCAGCAGTCTCGCCGGAAAGCATGATGGCAGAGGTGCCGTCGTAGATGGCATTTGCCACGTCAGAGATCTCGGCGCGGGTGGGACGGGGGTTCACGATCATGCTGTCCAGCATCTGGGTAGCGGTGACGATGGGCTTGCCAAAGGAGAAGGAGCGCTCGATGATATTCTTCTGAATGCCGGGCAGCTCGGTAAAGTCAATCTCAACGCCCAGATCGCCGCGGGCCACCATGACAGCATCGGCTGCAGCCAGAATGCTGTCGATGTTGTTCACGCCCTCACGGTTCTCGATCTTGGCGATGATGCGGATATCGGAATCATATTCGTTGAGCAGGTTACGGATATCGTACACATCCTGCGCGGTGCGCACGAAGGAAGCAGCGATGAAGTCAAAGCCCTGCTGTGCGCCAAAGATGATATCGTCGCGGTCGCGCTGGCTCATATACGGCATGGACAGATGCACGCCGGGCACATTGACACCCTTCTTGTTCTTGATCTTGCCGTTGTTCAGCACCTTGCACACGATATCGGTGTCGTTCACGGTGATGATCTGCAGCTTGATCAGGCCGTCGTCCAGCATGATGGTGCCGCCGGGCTGCACGTCCTGCGGCAGGTCCTTATAGGTGATGGAGCAGATCTCCTTGGTGCCTTCCACCTCGCGGGTGGTCAGGGTGAAGGTCTGGCCGGCTTCCAGCATTTCAGTGCCGTTCTTGAAGTCCTTCAGGCGGATCTCGGGGCCCTTGGTGTCCAGCAGGGCAGCGACCGGCTTGCCCAGCTCTTCACGGATGGCCTTCAGCTTTTCAAAGCGGCCCAGATGCTCCTCGTGAGAGCCGTGGGAAAAATTAAAACGGGCAACATTCATGCCGTTGGCGACCAGCTCGCGCAGAACGCCTTCCTGATCGGTGGACGGGCCCAGAGTGCAGATGATCTTTGTTTTTCTCATATACTTTTACTACCTCCAACTACAACTTCACATTCTCTATTTTGCGGCAGGCTGTCCGCTGTCATACAGACAGCTGCACGTGGCCAACGGGAAAAATCCCGTGCTGTGGTACAAAAGCGGAAAAATCCTGTGGTTCAAAACTTTTCCACCTATTATTATATCCGCTGGGATACAATAGGGCAAGGAAAACTTTGCGCTGTGGCTGAATTTTTTAGGCGGTCAAGAAATCTTTGCCACGGAATGACGCATTTACGTTTAAAAATGAAAAAACGCCCGGTCAATTCGTGAACAAAATGACGAACATTTTGGTGAAAATGACGGATATTTGCGGGAAGGCGAAAAAGCTTGCATCCGGCACAGGATTTGCTTATAATGATAAGTAAAGATAGTATCACTTATCCGGGGCAGGTCCCCGGAAGAAATGGAGAAAAAACGATATGGAAAAGCGTGTTTTTCTGATCGTCCTCGACAGCTTTGGAATCGGTGCAGAGCCGGATGCCGCCGCCTTTGGCGACGAGGGCACCAACACCCTGGGTGCCATTGCAAAACATCCCAACTTCAACTGCCCCAACCTGCAAAAGATGGGCATGTTCAACATTGATGGTGTGACCGCAGGCGAAAAGACCGCAGCGCCCATCGGCTCCTTTGCCCGCCTGCAGGAGCAGAGCATGGGCAAGGATACCACCATTGGTCACTGGGAGATCGCCGGTGTGGTAAGCCCCAAGCCGCTGCCCACCTTCCCGAACGGCTTCCCGGATGAGCTGATCCACGAGTTTGAGGAAAAGACCGGCCACAAGGTGCTGTGCAACAAGCCTTACTCCGGCACGCAGGTACTGAAGGATTACGGCGAGCAGGCCATGAAAGAAAACGCCCTTATCGTTTACACCAGTGCCGACAGTGTATTTCAGGTGGCCGCCAACGAAGAGCTGGTGCCGGTGCATGAGCTGTACCGCTACTGCGAGATCGCCCGCGAGATGCTCAAGGGCGAGTACGGCGTGGGCCGCGTGATCGCACGCCCCTTCCTGGGCCACACTGCGGATACCTTCTACCGCACCACCAACCGCCACGACCTGAGCCTCAAGCCGCCCCGCGCTACCATGCTGGATCTGCTGAAAGATGCTGGCAGGGATGTGATCGCTGTGGGTAAGATCTTTGACATCTTCGACGGTGAGGGCGTGACCGAAAAGATCAAGACCACTGGCAACACCAATGGCATCGCCTTCACCAAGGCACTGCAGACCCGCGACTTTGAGGGCCTTGCCTTTGTGAATCTGGTGGACTTCGATATGCTCTACGGCCACCGCCGCGATGTAGCAGGCTATGCCGCCGCTGCCACCGAGTTCGACAGGTTCGTGGCAGACTTCATCCCCGGGATGCGGGAGGGCGATCTCCTCATGATCACCGCTGACCATGGCTGCGACCCGTCCTATACCAAGACCACCGACCACACCCGCGAGTATGTGCCGTACCTGATCTGCGGCAAGGGCGTGAAGCCTGGCGTTGACCTTGGCACCCGTCTGTGCTTTGGCACCATCGCCCAGACCATCTGCGAGTATCTTGATGTGGATGCTTCCTCTCTGGACGGCAAGAGCGTCTGGAACGAGATCAAGGCATAATGATTTTATAGAATGAGAAAGCCGCCTGCATTGGTTCAAGATGCAGGCGGCATTTTTATGCAGTTTATCGGCACGGATTTTCTGGTGAAAAAGCAAAACAGGAAACGACCGCAGTTGTTTCCTGTTTTGCAAATAAAATAATATTTCCGCGATAGAGTCCGGAGCTTGCGCGGAGGACATTTTAAATCGTCAGGCCGCGTCGTTCTGCTGCGAAGCAGCATCCTGAATGGCACCCCAGATGGAGGAAGCCGCATTGTAGATGGACGATGCAGCCTGTTCCACCTCTTCCTGTGTGGGCAGGGAGATGGACGGTGCTTCTCCGGCCGTATCACCGCTGCCGGTCTCGCCCTCGGCGGGGACCTCCGGCTCCTGCGGCTGGGTGTCGGCAGGCTGCTCTGCATCTGCAGGCTGGTCAGCCGGGACGGTCTCTTCCGGCAGGCTGTCGGCGGGCACTTCTTCGGGAACGCTCTCCGCAGGCACCTCCGAAACGGCAGCGTTCGGGTCGGTGGTGGGGGTGAACACATCGGTCTTTTCCGGCTTCTGGGTGGTGTCGGCAACGGTGCCCTCACCGCCCAGCACGGACGCGATCATTTCCCTGGCCTTGCTCACAGAAGCATCATCCGGTTTCATGACGTAGAGCTTCTGTCCCTTGGCAGAGTAGCACTTGGTGCTGCTGGAGCTTGTGCCGGTGACGGTATAGCTTTCAATATCCCACTCGGCAAAGTCGCTCAGCTGCATCCGCACCAGCGCACTGATCTGATCCTGTGAAAAGCTGGTGACGAAGCAGTCGGCTGCGGCATCCATGATCTTGGAAAAGCCCATCAGCAGGGCAGGGGACTTGATCTTGTTCAGCATGGCATCGATCACCTTCATCTGGTTGATGCCGCGCTGCACATCGCCGGTCTTAAAGGCGTGGCGCTCGCGGGCAAAAGCCAGCGCAGCCTTGCCATCCAGATGGTTCCAGCCCTCCACAAAGGTGGTGGGGTCGTAGTAACCGGGGCTGCCCACCGAGGTGAACGCCTGATCGGAATACACGTCCACACCGCCCAGCGCATCAACAATGTCGATAAACCCTGCAAAATTGATGCGGATATAGTGCTCCACGTTCACACCGTACAGGTTGCCGAGGGTGTCCATGCTGGTCTGCACACCGTAAAGCCCGGCGTGGGTCAGCTTATCCTTGCTGTTTGTTCCGGCAAGGTCCACATAATAATCGCGCGGGGTGTTGATCAGCACCACCTGCTTGGTAACGGGGTTCACTGCAGCAATGATATTCACATCACTGCGCGCTTTTTCGGTCAGATCGCCGCGGGTGTCCACGCCGCTCAGGTACAGCACAAAAGGCTCTTTGGTGATCTTATTAGCCTCGGCGTTGCTCAAAAAACCGTTGGTCATATTGCCCAGCGCGTCGAGGCCCTGCTGCGCCCACACGCAGCCCACCGCCATGGCGGCGCACAGCACCACCGAGAACACCCGGGACACTGTGCCTGCAGTTTTGTACTCCTGACAGCGCTTGACCAGCAGCCACAGCAGCACCAGCAGCGCCGCCAGCACCACCAGATACAGCACCGGCAGCATCTGGGTGCGCCACAGCTGCACCAGCGCCAGAACGCTTAAAATTGCCTGTACGATCAGCAAGATCTTCCCTCGTTTCGGGGGCTGGTACGCCCCATTCTCCCCGCCAGCAGTGTTGCGGCGGGTGTTTTGCTGCGGGCGGCGGGGCGGTGGAGCCTGCTCCGGCGGCAGCTCCGAGAAAAACGCGGCGCTGTCCACCACTACAGTGGCGTCCTGCTGCTCAGCCTTGTGCAAAAGACGATGCAGGGAACGACCGTCCTCCTTGCGGGAATGCTCGTTTTCGTCCAACATGAGAATACTCCTTTTTTCAGCCCACCGGAACGATGGTCAGCACGGCGCGGGCAGGCAGGCAGGTGGCGGTCTGATCCTCCGCCGACAGCCAGCCAAAGCCCTCGCAGATGTGATCCGGGCAGGGCGATTCAATAAACCGCGCCCTGCCGTCCTTTACCTCTATATGCACCGTATAATAACCGGTGTCCACACTGTAAGTTTCGTCCTTTTCCAACGGAATGTCCATCACAGCGTTGTTGTCGCCGTAAATCAGCTGTGCAGTCAGTTTTCCGCCGGTGGCATTGTGGCTGCGCACGGCCAGCAGCACCGCTGCGATGGCCAGCACCACCACCGCAAACAGGATATTGGTCAAAAGCTTTTTGTTCTTCATAGCTTACTGCTCCCCGGGCTTGAGCTGCTCCTGTCTCTTATACACATCTGACGCTGCCGACGATCGCATAAGTGTA
>OWJI01002058.1_pt1 | contig 11490 bp, 7 predicted proteins | sample 1732541 | NCBI WGS metagenome assembly OWJI01 (sample SAMN05065727, study PRJEB22554) | human gut metagenome | biome: ENVO:2100002; feature: ENVO:00000062; material: ENVO:00002003 | host: Homo sapiens | place: USA
TACACTTATGCGATCGTCGGCAGCGTCAGATGTGTATAAGAGACAGGTATTTTATTGTTTTTTTAGCTAATTAACCACTAATTTATATCGCTTTTAGCTTGTGATGATTGTTTAATAATTGTATTATTATGGATAGGAGGTGGTTTACATGTTAGCTAAAGAATTAATTTCCTGCACTGTACTGTCAGGTTACAATATTCAGAAAGATATTGAGAACGCAAGATTCCACAGCACGTTCTTTACATATGAAGAATCAATGATTAACGATGGCCTGATTCATCTTCTGGCCAACGGCGATATTTCTTTTGCTTATTCATGCAGTTATACCTTCTCTTTCATTCCGTGTTACCATTTCTTCTATATATATGAAGGAACTCTTACAGTAACATCGGGCAACAGCAAATCATCATATTCCAAGAATACAGCCGCGCTTTTTGAGGCAGGATCAGAAATAACATACGCCACGAACGGCAAGTGTCGTTTCTACGATGCATTCATCCTCGGAGCTCCGCTTCGCCTGTATCACGAGTTTCTCCCCGAATCCATATATTATAAAAAGGACTCTGCCGGAGCCTCTGTACTCTGGAGTCATCTTTCACTGATAAGCAGACTCCAGGGGGAGTTGTCTGCCACCGATATTTTCAGAATTTCCAAATGGTTCAATGATATCCTGACCGAATTATGTGTATTTATTGAAAACTCATCCAAGAAGATGGATTGTGTGCCTTCTTATCTTTTATCGGTAAAGAATCAGATGGATACAAACTACGCCGAACCGATGTCGCTTGATGACCTCGAGGCAACTTACAGGATCAGCAGATACAGGATATGCAGAGAATTTTCATTTCACTTCGGTGAATCACCTATGCGTTATCTCAACAGTCGCAGGATCGATGCTGCCAAAAGGCTCCTTCTCACAACAGATCTGTCCGTCCACGAGGTCGGATCCCAGGTTGGAATCGAGAACACAAACCATTTTATAAATCTGTTCAAAAAAGACACCGGTACAACTCCGCTGTCTTTCAAGCAGGCTGCACCGGTGTCTATTTCCGATTTGCATTACAATTGATATGTAGTTTTATTATCGTTCTATTCTGGCAACGCTATCCTTTACCACGATTCGTCCATCCACGACAAATATGCCATCAGTATATTTTTCGTTGGATATCTTTTTTATAATCTTATGCATGGTTCTCTCTGCCATCTCCTGCATATTGATCTCGTATGTGGTCACGCCTATATCGCAGCTTCCAGGATACATGTAATTATCAAACCCCACAACGGACACATCCTCAGGAACTCTGTAGCCCGCAGCATTGAGTATCTTTATGAGCGTAGCTGCCGCAAGATCACAGTTGCACACAAACGCTGTAGGCATATTCTTTGGAAGTTTAAAACAGTTCTCCTCGTCAAACTGACCCGTCTTCACATCTCTGTCCGGAATAACCCAGTCTTCTCTGAGCGGAATATCATGCTCCAACAAAGACTTTATATAGCCCAAATATCTGTCAGTTATACTGTTCGTTGAACCTATCGTGCCAACATATGCAATATCTCTATGTCCCATATCATACAGATAATTAGTCAGCATATAGCTTCCATAGAAACTGTTTGCTATAACCGTGTCTATCGGTCTCGAATTGTCATAGTAATCCACATATTCTACAGGAACCTTGGCTGTCTTCTCCAGCTTTTCCAGGTATTCCTTACCCATGGAACCTACAACAACTATTCCATCAACCTTGTCGTCCTCCAAGAGCATAGGCATCTCAGCGTTCAATACACTATCTCTGGAAACAAACTCCAGCATAGTAAAGCAGCCTCTTGCCACCGCCTTTTTGTTAAGCACCTGATATAACTGCCAATAGAACGACGGATACTTTCCAAGGTATATCTCCTGGATGAGCACTCCTATATTATACTTTTTCTTTGCCGTCTTCTTTCTGATCTCAGATGGTGACTGGTATCCCATCTCATCTGCCAATTGTTTGATCTGTGCTCTGAGCTCCTCGCTGACACCCTTCTGATCTGAAAGTGCCTTTGAGACCGTCACGGTACTCACGCCAACAATGGCAGCTATGTCTCCCAATTTTACTGATTTTGCCATAACTAGTCCTTCTCACTTTATTTTTTCACGTGGTTAAATAACTTAATTTTTATTTTATTTTTAGGTTAAACTATTGTCAAGTACAAAGTGATACAGTCTGCTCATATAATCTCCACGCATAGTTTCAATGAGCATTCCGGCATTCATGAGGAGATCTCCCCCATACACTTTCTCCGTTCCGTCAAGTCTGTAATCTGTAGCCACGTCAAGCCCTAAAAGTTTTATCTTTCTACTGTGTACGTTAGGTCTTCCAAGCACCTGAACGTAAGTCACCAACGCCTCACTCTTATCCTTTGCAACAACCATCCAGCAATCATACAGTCCATTTTCCCTGTACGATGCAACCCTATAATAATCACCCTCCCTTACAAGATCATTATATTTATGATACATAGACACCTGCTCAGGGATCATCGCACGTTCTTCTTCACTTATTTTTGTGATATCGAGTTCATAGCCAAATGTTCCCGCTAGAGCCACATGTGCCCTGGTCATAAAAGGTGTACTCCTTCCAACTGTGTGATTAGGGCAATCCGACACATGGGCGCCCATGGTCGAAAGCGGATATATCAGTTCCGTTCCCTCCTGTATAGAAAGTCTCTCTATGGCATCCGTGTCATCGGAGCACCATATCTGCGGACTGTAGTAAAGCATGCCAGGGTCAAATCTTGCACCACCGCCCGAGCAGTTCTCAAGCAAAAGATCTGGGAAATCGTTAACAAGGCGCTCTTGCAGCTCATATACTCCAAGCACATACCTGTGAGCCAATTCTCCCTGCCTGTCTCCGGTGAATTCTACGCTGCCGATATCCGTGAGCTGTCTGTTCATATCCCACTTAACATACTCAATATTTGCTGATGAGATCACGTTATGCACACATTCATACACGTAGTCTCTAACTTCTTTTCTCGAGAGATCAAGCACGTACTGATTTCGCGATAATGTAGCCGTTCTCTCCGGAACCGCAAACGCCCAGTCGGGATGCTTTCTGTAAAGTTCAGAATCAGGGGAAATCATTTCAGGCTCCATCCATATTCCAAATTTCAGCCCCAGCTTATTCACCTCATCAACAAGATGTTTCAAACCGCCCTTGATCTTGTTTTCATTTACAAACCAGTCTCCAAGACTTGTGGCATCATCATTTCTATGTCCAAACCAGCCATCATCCATGACCAGCATCTCTATTCCATGTTCTGCCGCACTCTTTGCTATCGCAAGGAGCTTATCGGTATCAAAGTCAAAATATGTAGCCTCCCAGTTGTTGATGAGGACAGGTCTCTTCTGGTGAAGATATCTGCTCCTTATCATGTGGCATCTGTAAAAATCATGAAGATTTCTAGTCATCTGTCCAAGTCCATCATGGCTGTATGTAAGCACAACCTCAGGCGCTGTAAACGTCTCTCCAGGCGTGAGCCACCACTCAAATCCCTCTGAATGTATGCCCATGACTGCGCGTATGGAATCAAACTGTGATTTCTCTATCTGTGCGATGAAGTTACCCGAGTACACAAAATGCATTCCATATACATCACCCGTAGTCTGATCTGTCCCCTTTGTCATCCATGCCATAAACGGATGGTCCTGGTGGGATGACTCACCACGGAGAGAGCTTACACTCTGCTTGCCATAAGCTATCGGGCGTCTCTCGATCTGTCTCTCCCTGGCCCATGAGCCATGAAGAGTAAGCATCTCAAAATCCTCGTCATCCATGTCTATACATGCAGAATATACCTTTGTGAGCCTGATATCCCTATCACCTGCATTTTTCACGCTCACACTTCTGGTTATAACATTCTCATCCTCAAACACAGAATATATCAGGTCAACATCAATGCCACATCCCCCATCCATCATATGGACAACGAGAGTCTGAACCTCCTCTTCTCCCGCAAATGATGCCGGAAGGCCACTAATCCCCGGTTTTCCATTTACAATATCGTAATCCACAAATTTCAGATCAACGGTTCTGCTGCCATTTGCAGTCTTTACTGCAATACAACTCTCCCTGTAGTCTCCTATTCCATTTCCGGAATACTCTGTCGGAAATGTATCCATAAATGAACATCTCTCCCTGTTATTCTTGGACGGAACAAAAGGAGCCTCACACGTTCTCAAAAACTGATCACATTTCTGCGGACGAATCTTCTGTCCATAATATATATGTCCGACAAACCCCTCTTCATCGACGATTCCGATCCGGTAACTCGTGTTTCTCGTATCAAGTTCAAATATTCTGTTTGCCTCATCATATCTTATGCTCATATGTATCTATAGTCTCCTCGTTTTATTTATGGGTATCACTCTCTGCTTATGTATTCAAGAAATTCAAGTGCAAGATCCATATTCTTGGCATTCTCACCAAATCCCACTGCAACATCCATTTCATACCAACCGGTATCCTTCACCCAGGAATTATCACCGATCTTTATTCCGACAGGTATCTTCTCACCCGTTTCAATAACCGTTGCATACACAAACGAATCTTTATACTTTTCTTTCAGTTCATCAGTCAGCACCTTATCAAGATCCTGCATATATCCGAACTCTCCAAAACTCATGACAAGGTCTGTGTCGGCAAAGAACACGTCCACCGCATTCGCCATGAATTTGTTCTGTATAAGCTGTAGACTATCCTGACTCATGGCATCATTCGGATCAGTTGATACGCCGATCCCTGTACTTATGCTGACATATTCCTTCTCCGCATCAAGGCCATTTTCACTGAGGAATTCCTCATAGTATGCCTTGTCATTCGCCGCAGATTCCTGTTGTGTAGTGTTGACCGCAAGGATGTTGAGTGCAGCAGATTCCGCCGTAAAATGTTTTACGACAAGGAATACAACTATGCCAACAACAACAAGTGCAAATAGAGCCTTCGGGGCATAATACTCCAGTATATATTCCCTTTTCTGCTGTTTGTTCATAAGACTGAACTTCTGTTTCTCAGACATATGCTCATCCACATCCAAGACACTCTCCGGCTCTCGTTTCTCTTTTTCATCGGTTTTCTCATCGATGATATGTCCAGCGATACTTTTTATATTTTTCTTTTCTATTTCTCTCTCTTTTTTTATTTCTTTTTCTATTTCTATTTCTTTTTCTGGCATATAATCTCCTATACTACTCCTATACGCGTTTGCCACACACTGCCGTTACTTTATACATTGTAGCATTTTTTAGTTAATTTTTAAACAGGTTTTTAGCATTTTTAACTATATTTTACTTTTACAAAAGGGACCTCAGCCTCAAAGCCGAGATCCCTCTTGTTCAGCGCATTGGCTGGAAAGTGCATTCGTATGTTAATTTTTGTAGTATATGGAAGGAATGTTTTTATTTTTCGGCAGTAAATTCTGCCATACTTTGTGATTGTTTATTTAACAAGCTCCTGCACACATGCTTTCATCTCGTCTATCTTTGACATGGCATTTTTTAGGCTGTTTTCATTCACGCCAAAGTAGAATTTGATCTTTGGTTCATTTCCGGAAGGCCTAACCGCGAACCACGCATTATTTTCCAGCTCATAGTACAGCACGTTCGACTTTGGAAGGCCCATATTCTCCTCCTCGCCATCAAGCGGCTTGCGGATTCCGCTCACATAGTCCCTCATGCCGATAACCTTGATACCTGCAAAGGTCGTAAGTGGATGGTTTCTGAAGTTCTCCATCATCTCCTTAATCTGTGCTGCACCATCTACACCCTTTAGAGTTATCCCAAACGCACCTTCAAAGTAATAGCCATATTTGCGGTAAACCTCTTCCATGGCATTACAGATGGTTTCTCCCTGCAGCTTATAAAATGCTGCTATTTCACATAAAATGACAACGGCTGCGCAGGCGTCCTTGTCACGAGTGTAGTCTCCTACCAAACATCCAAAGCTCTCCTCCATTCCGAAGATGAACTTGTATGTGTTGTTCTTCTCAAAGAGAAGTATCTGCTCACCTATGTACTTGAATCCGGTGAGTGTCTCTATATATTTCAGTTTGTAATTCTCTGCTATCGCCTTTGTAAGATTGGTGCTGACAACCGTGTTACAGATAGCTCCGTTTGCCGGCAGCTTGCCGACTGCCTTCTGCTCGCGGCATACATATTCTGCTATCAGGGCACCTGTCATATTGGCATTGAATCGGACATATGGATATGCCGGATCATCTGCAAATTCCGTGTCCTTCCAGATTCCCGTGCTGTCCTTGACGTATATTCCAAGTCTGTCTGCATCAGGATCTGTGGCCATGATAACGTCCGCATCAACCTTCTTTGCCAGTTCTATTCCCATGGCAAATGCTGATGGTTCCTCCGGATTTGGTGACTTGACTGTACTGAAGTCCCCGTCAGGAACAGTCTGCTCCTCTACAACATATACGTGCTTGAAGCCAAGTCTCTTGAGCACTTCCCTTACAGGTACATTTCCTGTTCCATGAAGTGGTGTGTATACTATCTTGATATCGTCTGCAACCTTCGGAATTATGTCGCCGTGGATGGTCTGCTTTATGAGCGCCTGATAATAGTTCTCATCAACACTTGCAGGAACCATACAGAACAGACCGTCTGCAACCGCCTTGTCCTTGTCCATGGTCTTGACATCCTCGTATCTCTCTACATCCGCCACATGCTTCAGGATATCCTGATCCTGAGGGGATACGATCTGGCTGCCGTCCTCCCAGTACACCTTATAGCCGTTGTACTCAGGTGGATTGTGGCTTGCTGTTACCACGATTCCGGCTATACATCCAAGCTCTCTCACTGCAAATGACAGTTCAGGTGTAGGGCGGAGTGCATCAAACACATAAGTATTTATGCCATTTGCATTGAGACACAGAGCTGATGCCTCTGTGAACTCTGCTGACATATTTCGGCAGTCATGTGCAATTACTACACCTCTCTTAGCAGCCTCAGGGCCAACCTCAAGTATGTATTCTGCAAGGCCCTGTGTAGCCTTTGTAACTGTATATATATTCATTCTGTTGGTTCCAGCACCCATGATTCCGCGCATTCCGCCGGTTCCAAATTTCAGATTCTTGTAGAATCTGTCCTGGATCTCTTTGTCATCATCTGCGATACTTCTAAGCTCTTCCTTGGTCTTCTCATCAAAGCAGTCTGACTCAAGCCAGAACTTGTATTCGTCCATGTAACCCATCTTTTTTACCTCCACCTTGTAATTATTTTTAGTCGCGACCGCGATCTTCGAACCTATTTTCTGCTGACATTTATTTGCCAGCCATTTCGTTTCTTACCAATCATCCCGTTTTATGAGAACATCGCCTTCACATTTGCCGCAAGCCCGTCAAGCTGCTCTGCCGCATCCTCCTGTGAGTTTCCCTTTACCCCGAGATAGGACTTGATCTTCGGCTCTGTGCCTGAAGGTCTCACAAGGAACCATGCGCCATCCGCAAGCTGATAATATATCATGTTGGACTTTGGAAGCACCGCCGCCTCGGACTTGCCTGTCGCTGCGTCTGTCTCTGTTCCAAGCTTGTAGTCGTAGATCTTCTCCACGCTGTAAGTTCCGACCTTCTGCACCGGATTATCTCTCAGCGTCTGTATCATTGACTGTATCTTTGCAGCACCCTCGCGTCCGTCAAACTTCATGGTCTGAACCTTCTCTTTGTAGTAACCATATTCCTGCCACAATTCAACCATTCTGTCCCACAGAGTCATGCCACGGTTCTTGTAGTATGCCGCAGCCTCACAGAGAAGCATCAGCGTTCCAACCGAGTCCTTGTCCCTTGCATATGTACCAGGCAGACATCCAAATGTATCTTCAAGCCCGAACACATAATTGTGTTCACCTGTCTGCTCATAAGCCCTCATTCTCGATGCTATATTCTTAAATCCGATCAGGTTGTTGCAGTCACAGAAAGTGTCGTACTTCTTACATATCTCCTTGACCATATTGGTGATAACAACCGTAGTTACAATCGCCGGATTCTCAGGCAGTCTTCCGCTCTGGGATCTCTGCATCAGCACGTAATCACAGAGGATCGCACCGAACATATTTCCCGTAAATTCTTTATATTCATTATTCTTGCTGTCATATCCATACATTCCGAGTCTGTCAGCATCAGGGTCTGTGACAAGAATCAGCTCGCCGCCGACCTTCTTCGCCAGCTCAAGACTCAGGGCATACGCCTCTGCGCCCTCAGGATTTGGAGATTTCACAGTTGGGAAATTACCATCTTGAACAGCCTGTTCCTCAACGACATGTACATCCTTGAAACCAAGTTCGCTGAGAACTCTTGTAACAGGCTTAAGGCCTGTTCCGTGAAGCGGAGAATATACGATCTTCAGATCTCCCGCCTTCTGAATCTCCTCCGGATTCATGACAAGCTTGTGAAGCTCTCCTATATATGCGTCATCGATCTCCTGACCGATCACATTCAACAGTCCTGCATCTATTGCAGCGTCCTTGTCCATAGTCTTAACCATGGAGAAATCTTCTATATTGTTGACCTCTGCAATGATCTCCTTATCCTGAGGAGATACGATCTGGGCTCCATCATCCCAGTAAACCTTATATCCGTTGTATTCCTTTGGATTGTGGCTTGCCGTTATATTCACGCCGATATTGCAGTGCAGATGTCTCACTGCAAATGAAAGCTCCGGTGTCGGACGGAGCGCATCAAACAGATACACCTTCACGCCATTTGCACACAGGCAGAGAGCAGTTTCAAGCGCATACAGCGAAGCATTGTTTCTGTTGTCAAATGCTATAGCTGCCGACGGCTCTGATATTCCGATCTTCGCCAGGTAGTTAGCAATTCCCTGTGTTGCCATGCGAACCGTGTAAATGTTCATGCGGTTCGTTCCCGCTCCCATCACGCCTCGAAGTCCACCTGTTCCAAACTCAAGGTTTGTGTAAAATCTATCTTCAATCTCCGCTTCATTATCCTTTATGTTTACGAGCTCCTGCTTCGTAACATCATCTACCTGATCGCTGCCAAGCCACATCTCGTATCTCTGCTTTGCGTCCATCTTCTACCCCTTTCCTGACCTCACAGGCCACACAGATTTTTCCTTTTTTATCTATCCACAATTTATCTTCCGTTCATTTTATTAGGCTATTTTTAGCTAATTTATTGTTATTTGTATAATATATTAAGCAGTTTTTAAATTCAATATTTAATCTTGCAATTTATATCACTTTGTTGCGCAGATGTATATTGCAGCCGTTTTATTATGGTGGTATTAACTAAAAGAATTATATTTTCTGCAATTGACTTGTAATATAACCGACCTTTTTTATTCCTTTACAGAAGCCATTTGTGATCTGCTCAAGATCAACCTGAGCGTTGTAGCCGGATTTGTGTACAGCAAGATCACGGAAGCACAGAAGGATCAGAAGGAGCTCGTAGTCCAGGTGGCATCCAGGGATCTGAAGAGCCGAATGCCGGAGTATGAACTGATCAGTATCATCGGTATACTGATCGATAATGCGCTTGAATCGACCGCCCCATTTGGCACTGCATATCTGTACCTGGACAGCAGGCAGAACCAGATAGAAATAAGAACAAGAAACAAGGGTTCCGTCAAAACCAACGAATTCCGCCAGAATATGTTCTCACCGGGATATACCACCAAAACCGGAGACGGACATGGCCATGGTTACAGTCTCTACAACCTGAAAAAACTGACCGACAAGTACAATGGTAAAATATATCTCGACACGGTAAATACCGACCAGGGAGACTACATACAGTTCGACGTCATCGTATAATGACAGCAAAGCGCCGTCCGGTCACCAGACCAGACGGCGCTTTTTTGTATTTGCTATATATTATTCTTATGCTACTCTGCCAGCTTGTTGAGCTTCTCAACAAGTGCTGTCTGGAGAGCTTCAAGCTTTGCATCTGCATCATCAAGGCTTGTTCCCTTGATTCCGTAGTACAGCTTGATCTTTGGCTCTGTTCCTGATGGACGTACACATGCCCATGCGCCATCCTCAAGGTCGTAGTAGAGAACGTTGGACTGTGGAAGTCCTGACTCTGTGACCTCTCCGGTGGCAAGATCTGTGATCGTGTTCTTCTCGTAATCACGAACCTTGAGAACCTTGAGCGTATCGATCTGAGTAAGTGACTCAGCTCTGAGTGAGGACATGATCTTGCGGATCTTCTCTGCTCCTGTAACACCCTTGAGCGTTATTGTGTAGAGGCCTTCCTTGTAATATCCGTACTTCTCATAGAGATCAAGCATGTGATCCCACAGAGTGATTCCCTGGCTCTTGCAGTATGCAGCAGCCTCGCAGAGACACATAACTGCAACCGGAGCATCCTTGTCTCTTGCGTATGTTCCAACGAGACATCCGTAGCTCTCCTCCATACCCATTACGAAATTGTATGAATTATTCTGCTCGAAGAACTTGATCTGCTCACCGATGAACTTGAAGCCTGTTAGAACCTCGATGAGGTTGACATTGTAATCTGCAGCCAGTGGATCAGCCATATTTGTGGTTACAATAGTCTTGACCATGGCCGGATTCTTTGGCATGAGACCGCATTTTGTTCTCTCTCTGAACTGGTATTCAGCGATTATAAGTCCTGACATATTTCCTGTAAATGGCATATACTTGCCTGTCTTTGTATCGAGTGCGTATATTCCAAGACGGTCTGCATCAGGATCTGTAGCGAGAACTATGTCCGCATTCTTCTCCTTTGCCAGCTTGAGGGCAAGCTCAAATGCCTTTGGATCCTCTGGGTTTGGATACTCAAGCGTTGTGAACTCAGGGTCTGGAAGCTCCTGCTCAGGAACAATGTATACGTTTTTGAAACCAAGCTCGGACAGGACTCTCTTTACAGGTACAAGACCGGTTCCGTGGAACGGTGTGTATACGATCTTGATGTTCTCTGACTGCTCCTTGATGATCTCAGGATGAATGATCTGCTTCTTGAGTTCCTCCATATACGCGTCATCTATCTCGGCACCTATGATAGTGAGAAGGCCCTTGTCAAGTGCCTCCTGCTTATCCATGGTCTTTACTGTATGGAAATCTGTTACAGCCTTAACCTCTGCGATGATCTCTCTGTCCTTTGGAGCTGTGATCTGCGCGCCATCCTCCCAGTACACCTTGTAACCGTTGTACTCTGGTGGATTGTGGCTGGCTGTTATAACTATACCTGCTGTACATCCAAGCTTTCTGACTGCATATGAAAGCTCAGGTGTAGGTCTGAGTGACTCAAAGAGATATGACTTGATTCCATTTGCACACAGGCAGAGAGCTGCTTCTGCTGCAAACTCTGGAGAATACTTTCTTGAATCGTATGCTATTGCCACGCCCTTGTCCTGCGCATTCTGCTTCACAATGAAGTTTGCAAGACCCTGTGTAGCCTTGCGGACGGTGTAGAAGCTGTCTCTTATACACATCTCCGAGCCCACGAGACATGCGCAGATCT
>OWJI01002065.1_pt1 | contig 11463 bp, 2 predicted proteins | sample 1732541 | NCBI WGS metagenome assembly OWJI01 (sample SAMN05065727, study PRJEB22554) | human gut metagenome | biome: ENVO:2100002; feature: ENVO:00000062; material: ENVO:00002003 | host: Homo sapiens | place: USA
CGAGATCTGCGCATGTCTCGTGGGCTCGGAGATGTGTATAAGAGACAGGTATTTGCCTTTAATAAGGCTTATTCAATTCATTCCATAGTAAACAAAATAGATCTTGGTTTATATGAACGTCTAGGATATCAAGCTAAATTACAAATATTAAACTTTTGGAATATTAGTGTTGATAGTAAAGTTCATGAATACCTATTTAATCCTCTTGCAAAAGTAACAAAACCGGTAGGTGAAAGTATATCACTACAAGATTTAAAATATAGAAAAGCCCCAACAGCAAAAACTGAAGGGGCTTTATTGTAATGGCCGTTAAAATTTTTGTGGCTTTAAAAGTTAAATATTGAAATCATATTATCGTAATACTCCATTTTTGATCTTGGATCTTGTGCTTCCCATATACTTCTTAAAGGAGTGGCCTTAATTAAGGATCGTTGGAATCGGTTCATACCCTTGTATGGACCTTTTTTTATCTCCTGTGTAGGATCATTCAACATCATTGTAGTTAAGTCACCCCAATATTGTAAAGTAGACCATGCAGCAGTAGGAGTATTAAGTAAGTTAATTACTTCAATAGGTAATATGTTACCACGTGTCTCTAATGAAGCTCTTAGAGTAAGATACGCTGCTTCTTGTTTCCACCAATTACGTTTGTCATCATCTGCCATCGCTCTTACTAAAGAAGAAATGATCATAAAACCTACTGTGGAAAATAAAACTTCATAAGTAACTCTTTTAAGACATCCTTTTTCGAAATCGTCCAATTCATCATAATGATTTTGATATAGTTCCTTTAATTGATCTATTTTATTCTGATTAAAGTAATGTCTATATACATATTTAACTGCAGCTGGTACTTGAGCTTCGCTCCACATGCCTGTAGAATAGTTAAATTGACGTTTAGTTAAGAACTTAGTTTGTAAGTTAACCAAAATAAAGTTACGGAAGATAAGTAATAATTGTCCAATTACAGTTGCATGTAATTTACTTCTATCCAAGTCTGTTAATTGCGTGTCAATTCTGGTACCTACTTGTTTTGCCGTATTTCTAACTTTGTTTATAGTAGCTTCATCGAGAGATTTAGCGTACTCTGGTTTTATTACTAGTTTGTTGTTTTTAACTTCAAATGCATCATAAAAAGTTACACTTAGAGTATTCCATTTGGCATTGCCTTCCTTTTTACTCTTAAATCTTCTTAGGAATTCGTTTTTATTTAAGAATTTACCAGATTCAGGATCATATTTATAGTATAGACCAATTGCCAATGCCATTTTACCTTTTGTTACATAATCTGACATTTCATGTCCAAAATACCAGAAGTGTTGATTTAATGCTCTTAAAAATCTAGATTGATTAAGTTTACTAAAGGTTTGAGCATTTTCTCTTACTACACCTAAATACTCCATATAACATAGAACCTTGTCTTTGTTGTTTGAATGACCTATGTTCTTTATTGCATTCGCATATGACGGTATAATTAATTTTGTTGCTTGTGCAAGTTCCTTATTTCCAAAGTATATACCAGAGATTGCTTCGAGTCTATTTTGTATTTTGTTTGTAATAAGACCAGTAAGAATCACATTCATATTTTGAGCTATGCCTTGTATTCTAGTGTATGCAGCTAAATTAGCAGCTAACTTACCAACACTTACTGTCACATGTTTGCCTTTTGGTAAAGGAACATCTAATTCTAATGCATTCTTTTCCATACCATATACCAATTGATCTAGTACAGATTTTAATTTATCATATGTCTTACTTTCCAAACCTTGTATTCTACCACCCTTCTTATCGGTAAAATCTGTACGACTAACAAAATCAAGAGCTACTTCTAATTCTGGGGCAATTTCACTCATTTGTTCATAATTTTCTGCCATTTTGTAATAAGCAATGACAGATCCTACTATATCGTTTGTTAAAGCGTCTGGATTTGATAACATCTTAATATACCTAGTAGGTATAAGTTTAACAAGTGACCCATCTGATCGTTTAGCATTTTCCAACATATATGCATTATCATCATCCTTTACAGTGTAAGTATCTTCTATTGCATACGCTAACCCCTTTAAAATATTGTCCTTACTTCGGATTTGTGTCCATGCCCCACCTTCTATTTGTGGTAGTCTATATTTATTTTCATACTTTAAGAATTGAATCTTAGAATTTGATAATTCCATTACATCAACAAGTTTATCATAAAGCTTCTTTAAGTTTGAATCAGAAGTTATTTTACGATAATTTGCACTGTTGTCATACAATTCAGGATTTGGAATTCTTGTTTCTCCACGATCTGCATATTTAGTAAATCTTTTATCGTAGAAAGGTGATTCTTTATCGATTTCAGACCAGGATCTGTTAGGTACTTTGCGCATGTATTTAGATCTTAACTCTTTCTTCGGAACTAATTTCTTCCAAAAGGAAGCTGGTACAAGATTTCCTTCATAGTCATATCTAGCATTTATAGAAACCCACGCATTATATTCAGCTTGACCTAATTTTTCAACTCTTTCTAATTCTTCATAGAATCTAGGGTTTACTTCCCATTCAGCTATGTCCATTACTTTGGATTTCTTTGATTTATCACGAGTTTTCAAACTTTCCTCAGAAATCAATTCATCATAAGTATTAATCCACGACTTTACTTGGTCAGGCATGCTATCAACATCTACTTTACCATCTTCTCTGGTGTAAAGTCTTAACATGTTCTTTCTAGCCGTTTCATATAGTATTTGATCATCAGATTTATTTGCGTTTGATGAAAGAGTTTTAATATCGTCCCAGAATTCTTCAATTATTTGATCAACTGTATTGCGTTGTTCCCACTTAGCAAATTTCTCTGGACTTAAGTTCTTTTTTGCATTTTGTAGAGCTTTGTTAAATTTTTCCATATTTGGAGTATAATGTAATTTCTCTCTTAATTTTTCATTATACTCTCTCATTTCTATTGCTATTTCTTTATCTAATCCAACTTTTACTGAACCATCTGGATAATATGGATTAGCTAAATTTCTACGTCTAGTTTCTAACTCTTGTAATTTTAGATAATCTTCATCGGATAAATCTTCTCTGTGGTAATCTCCGTTCTTATCAACGGTAGTACTTAACAATAGGTTTATTTCCATATTTATGGAATCTCTACGAGATCTTGCTTCTTCACTAAGACTGTTAGTTAGCTCGTAATACTCTGGAGTAAACTTACGAATTGTATGCTTAGCTTCCCAATCATTATTTGCTTTATTCCATTTCTTTAGTTGCTCTGGATTCAATAAACCAGGCACTTCAGCAATATCTTTATCTCCAAATCCTAACTTTTCGGCTAACTTTTTTTGATGTTCCAAGTAATCTTGATAGTGTTGACCGTAATTTAAGTCTCTTGTTATAAAGCCTGTTTTATGACCATCTTTATTTTTTTCATGCATATAAGCTAACTTATATTTATCTACATGTGATAGTATTTCTACAAGCTCTTTACCTACTTCTAGTTCTTTTTCAGCAACATTATTTTTAGTATTAACTATCTTGTTAAGAATTATACGTACTAACTCACTATTAGAATATTGTGTATTACCTGCCCACTGATCCCATAGATTTATATCCACATCACCTTCATCTAATATTTTTTTAAGATGATCTATAGTAAATGAACCGGCTTTAGTTGCTTCTCTAATAAAATTATCTTTAGCAACAATGTCTGCTAAATTGTTATAGTTTCTTACTAATTCATAGTAGTCACCTACAGTCCTTTTTAAGTTTTGTTTTGTATCCTCAACTAATTGAGGATCATTTAAATAGTCAAACGTAGATTCATCATCCAACATGTTCTGGATATTAGTAGCAATGTTGCCATAAAAACCAATATAACCTTTCTTTATCACATCAAGTTCAGCAGAAGTTACATTTAATGGGTTATCATATTTTTGGTTCTCCTTTACTTTGGCTTGTAAAGCTTTTATTTCATTTAATGCAGATATTATATCACTTGCCATGTAATCTACAAATTCAAAAGTAGCTTGGTCATTCTCTAATTGATTTAATTTGAACTCTAATGCTCTTAATTCATCTACTTTCTTACTGTCACTATATTTTGCATATTGGATGTCTTTTATTCTTCGCTTAATAGATTCCATTAACTTATCATAGACTTTGTTTACAGCTTCCGGAATCTTAGCAACTTTTTGATTGTGTATTTCTTTACCAAAGAAATAAGAGTTATCCAATGTGCGACCAGATAAAAATGCTTTTGTGATTTCGTTTAAAGTGTCTTGTTTTTCATTAAATAATCCTTTTACCCAATTAAAAAATCTATTATACCATTTTAAAGCTTTAACAGAGTTTTCACCAATAGCTTGTACTAAGGATTCTTCACTACCAAATTGTTTTATACCTCTTTGCACAATAGGGGCGTTTCTAAACCAAGCAATATAATGGTGAGCATATTCATGAGGTAATGTGTCTTGATTTTCTAACAACGTGTTTAGTAAGACTCTACCAGCCATGTACCCTTCTACTTGAGCTTGACCCCTAAGATTAGGATCTGCTAATGCAGCTATTTCAATATTGGGATACAGTTCTTGCAATAATAAAGCTAATTCCTTATTTCTACCAGTAGCTTTTTGAGTGGCAGCTTTCTGATTATAAATATTATTATCCTGAGTAGAGAATGTACCTTGATTATCTATTGATTTTACATTATTTGGATTATTTATAACATAAATATTTTGATTTAATTCTTGATTATCATCAATACCGTGAAATATAGCAATATCTGCTTCTTCAGCTGCACGATTTATAGTTGCAGTAAAACTTTCTCCTTGTTTTTTTAAATCGTCTTTTGTACCAGTTTTTTCAATTACAGTATTAGCTTTTAAAAATACAGGAAATTTATATTCTCTATCTAAAACTGTGCCTTTTTTAGGATTTGCTGTACCAGTAAAGAATAAAGCTTTTTTCGTTCCGTTTTTAATTGTAGAAAAGTAGTTATCAAATTCTATAGAAAACTCGTTTATAGGAGAATTGGCGTGATGATATACTACCAAAGGTTCACCATTCTCGTCTACTACTTTGGATTCTCCAAACCAATTTCTAAAACTTTCAGAGTAAGTTCTAGCCTTAGCTTGAATAGCAGCTACTCTATCACCATTATAATGCTCTAAAAGGTCTGAAAAGAGCTTAGATGGCTCCCCATTGGGAGCCTTATCTAAACCATAACCATTATTTTCTGATAATACATAATATGCAGCGTTTTCATTACCCAATATCTTTGTATATTCCTTGAGTAAAGCTGCAACCTCTTTATTTTTAATATTTAAACACTGCATAATTATTCACATTCTTTTCTACGTTGTTTACCATTTGCTGTTAACTCATCAATTGAATCCTGTAAAGATGCTTTTATTGCTTGTTCTTCTGTAGCTGGTTCAAATTCTATATCATCTAACAAATCCTCTTCAGCTATTTCATTTCTCATGGAAACTTTCTTTTTATTTTCAGCTTCTGAATTTATTATAACAAAGTTTTTAGCACGTGATACAGCTACATATCTCAACTCGTTTCTTAATTGCATTACATCTCTACCATAACCAAACGTATCAATTTCATTGGAGAGTATTAAAACTTTACTGTATGTACTACCTTGTGATTTCCAAACAGTTTGTGCGTACCCATAATCAATTGCTTTTCTAATTTTTAACCTACCTTGATTGTCTTCTAAATTCTTGGTAATGTTTAATTCATTATCAATGTTAAACGCCATTTGAACCAAATCTCTATATTTAGATATTTGCTTATCCTGTTTGGCTTCTTTAGCCATTCTCCACAATCTGTCTTTATATTCTACTATTTCAAATAGCTTAGAATCTGGTTCATTTTTATCAATTACAGTAATATGGAAGTCATCCATAATAGTACTGCCAGTAGGTCTGATTGATAATTTGAATGCTTTAAATTCTATATCACCTTTATCAGTTTTAAACTTGACAGTAGTATCTCTAACATTCTGTACTATATAATCCATAGAATTTATTAATCTATAAGACCCATCTGGTTTTCTAAGTTTGTTTGAGTACCCCATTAGAATGTCGCCTTTTACAAAGGGCTTAGCAAATTTTCCGTATCTTAAAGATCTAATCTTTGAATTATATGTAGCTGCTGCAGCATTTGTAGCAGTAATAACTCTAAAATGCAAAGGATCAGCATTAAACTCTTCAGAAGATATAATTTGTTTTAAGTTTTCATTTATAACTGTATCATTAGAAGTATACAACACCCCTTGACCTTTATCATTTATATCAGTTTGGTAACTCAATCCTTCACCTCGTCTAAGTCTGGTGGCTTCTTTTAAAATAGGATTATCACCCGTTCTTTCTACTTTGGTTAAAGTTATTTGAGGTACTCCATCAGATGTAAATACTTTAGAAATATGATCTGATTTTACAGGTCTTAATTGTGCAGAATCCCCAACATATATCACACTAACACCATCTTTAGCTACGATTTTCTGAATGTATTCATACAAACCGTCTTGCACCATTGAAGCTTCATCAATAATAATTAATTGACCTGGTTCATATTTCACTTGATTCTTAGCTCTAAACTCTAGTTCTCTTAAATCCAATGATTCACGTTCCATTGCTTCATCTGTATCTGGAGTAAACCCAAATAGAGCAGAAAGCGTATATACATTAGCATTAGGATTGTTTTGTTTAGTTATAACATTTGCTCTATGAATAGGAGCAGTATATACAATGTTGCCTCTACCAATTCTGTGATCTAACCACTTACTAAATATACCAATAATAGTAGATTTACCTGTACCAGCATAACCAGATAAAGTAATTTCAGTTCCATAGTCTTCAATGAACTTCTCTAGTTCATATAAAGCTGATTTCTGTTGATCATTTAATGAGAATGGTAAATTGATCTTAAACCCGTCATTAAATGTAAATACATACTCTTCTTCTACTTTCTTAGCCTCTTCGGATGCTTTTGGTAAATCCTTTGCAAGTAAAGCAGCTTCATCAGTAAAACCAAATTGATTAGCATAATCTAGGAATTCCTTATACTGTTGATATGCTGCTTCTGCATCAGCTTCACCTTTTTGAGTTTGATAGTCTTTAACCCATTCTTGATAAGATAATGGTTCAGTTGCTTGTTGAGTTTTAACTGTTTGCTGTATATTAGCAAGCATATCTGTATTAAATTCACCAGCTTGATTAAATGCCTTTGCTTGTAAACTAGCTTTTACCGGAGTAAGATCAGTAACCCAAGTTATTGGTTCTTCTGGCATAATCTCATAACCATTTGGTACAACATTGTTGTATTTAAGAACAGATCTATTTCTACCATTTTCAATCAATATGTTTCCTCTATAACTCATTCCTTTCTTGTTAATCAATCTGTACACTGGAGCATCATCTTCATTAATACCTATGTACTCATACAAGAACGTAGTTCTAGGATCATTGTTTCTATCTAATTTTACTTTTTTAAATGGTGGAAATATAGGTTGACCATTCTGATTGAATGAAATTATAGATTGAGATTTCTTGTCATATATAATACCAGGAATCTGTACTTCTGCTCCTCTCTTGTTTACTACAGTAAAACCACTATCTTCATGAGGTAACGCCCTATACACAGGTCTACCTTCTTCTTCAATGGTTTCTCTACTAGAATCTAATACATAATAATCAATAGTAGGAACTACGTGATCATTCCACCATAAGTCTTTTATTACTTGGAATACTTTAATATCCTTGACTGCATCATCAGGATTTCGTTCTAAATCTCTAATGTAATCAAAATAACCTATTTCTTCTCTAATTGAATTAGGTACATATCTAAAGATATTGTTTTTACCAAATGCATCCCCAGAAGTATAGAAAGCATACAATGCAAGATCTTTTGCAAAATCTCTTATTTCCTGATAATCGCTATCCCACAATTCTTCCCAAGCTCTGATGATTTCATTTTCTAAGTTATTGTCACCACTCTTGTTTGGTTTGTAAGCAATAAAATCAGGACCATTTAATTCAGTGGTATCCTCCTTTGGTCTACTAAAGATGTTATTAATAAGTACATTTTCAAATGAACCATCACTACTTAATAAATCTGGATATTTACCACTTCTTACATCAGATTTAATTTTATCTAATCTCTTAGAAATACTATTTGGACCACCTAGCAAACTACTAAGCTTTATTCCATTTTCAGCTAAATACTTGTTAAAGAAACCAGCTTTATATGTAGCTTCCATACTTCTGGTAATATTGTTGATATATGTATCATCACTAATTGCATAACCTTTAGTATAGAACTCTATTAATGTTCTTAAGTTTTCAAATTCCGGAGTAAGTCTAATCATTGTATTTTGGAAGGCAATTCTAGGGAATATCAATGCATCTTGCATTTTCTTACCTAAGAATGTATTTGAAAATACTTTTATAGGATCTTCAAACACTTGCTGTTCTACCATGAATTGTTTCCACTTATCCAAGAATGCACTTTGTAAACCAAAATTATTACCAAAGCGCTTAGTATCAATTTGAGACAATGTAGTTAATTCAGACAAAGATCTTGAGAACGGATTAAGTTCTTGATAAGTCTTCATAATGAGCAACTGATTGTAGTACCAATCAAATGTTTCTTCTTTTTTCAATTGCTTCTTTAAGTAATTGACATCGAACATCTTTGCTCTTTGTTTAGCACCTACACCTTTATCATTTAAAAAGTCTAAAAATTGATCATATTTACCTTTAGATAAAGATTTTGCTTTCTCAAAATATGTATTCCAGATGGTTCTATATGCTAGACTTTCAGGATTTTTATTTTGTGTATCTACATTATAAAAGCCAGAGTATTTATCGTATTCTATTGCAAAGTCTTTTAATATTTGTTGAGGTAAGAAATAGAATGTACTTTCACCTTTACCAGATCTTATCAAGAAGTTAGTCATATTAAATGTTAACTTCCTTACATTCAATCGAATGATGTATGGATCTTTTGCAACGTCCACATGAGCATTGATTAATGCTGATAACCAGTCAAGGATATTAATCTTATTTCTATCATTACTCTGGATACCATACAAATTGCTTATGCCATAGTCTCTTAAAATTTTATTTGGTTTAAATCTTAGTTTAACCAATTGAGTAAGAACTTGATGAGCATTTGCTAATGCAAATGGACCAATACCAAATTTACCACCATTCAACTCCGCTTTAGTTCTACTTTGGAATGTTGGAGTAGCATAATACAATTGAGATTTACTTGTACGTTTACCTTGACCGGTTATTGTATCTACTTCTTTAAGAATTGTATCCTTCAAGTAATCTGTTACTGTATCCAGTGGTTGTCTGGCTTCTGCAAAGTTTAATGGATTAGAAATAACTGATATATACATATCAAGAAGCATGTTTTCATTTGCTTCTTTTGAATTTGCTTCAAAGTCAGTTTTACCATTATATCTTTCATAAACTTTACGAACTATGGTTTCGTCATCTAAACCAGCTTCTCTAAGTCTATTAGTATAATCTTCCTTAGTCTCAAATTTGATTCTATTACCATTCTTATCATAGTTATATCTAGCAACGAATAATTTATCAATATCGAAGTCAGAACCAGTAAGAGATGTGAACTCATCAGGTAATGTAATAGTATCACCAATTTGTTCAGGATACAAATCTACCACTTTAAGAGCTGCAGTTGATGCTTGACCTTGAGCAGGGATACGATAACCCATTGCAAGAGCTTTAGAATTCGGACCAACAATATCATGATCTATCAACCACTTTTTAGCTTCACTGAAAGTCTTTTTATCGTAATCAGGAATTATGTGTTTCAATAAGTTAATTGAAATAACACAATCCATAGTACCATCAGTGTTTGCAAATCTTAGCTTTCTTTCATTTTGTGCGTCTGAAGTTACAGCAATTCTATTGTACAATATTGAAGACATTTGAATAAACATACCACCTGGTAAGTTAGTATCAACAATTGACTTATTCAACATTGATATAAGACCACTTTCTATCCAAGAGTTATCAGATAAACCAGAAATTGGTGCAACAGTTTCACCATTTTCAACATCCAAACCATTAATAACATTGTCATTCATGTTTGAACTTAAAGCTTTGCGTTGCATAATTTCAGCAAATCTTTGTACACTTACTTGAGGTTTATCTGGAGTAATATCAAAATCTCTTTCTATCTCTCTTCTACCAGCTTCAGTAATGGCATTGTGAGCACCGTTAAAATTATTAATCAACTCATCACCATTATATACTTTACCATCTGGTGTAGTATATTTCCATGCACTTCTGATATTACCCATGGCAGCTTTTTGTGCTTGAGATACAAACATTTGTCTTTCTGCATGGTGAGGATCAGTAATTAACTGGCGTCTAAAGTTAGTTAAAGACTGTTTGTGAGTAGGCATTGACATCAAACTGTCCATGTCTATTTCTTTATTAGTCTTATCTTTATAGATTCTTGATTTAACTTCTTTAGCCCTTTGTCCTACTTTTACTGCGGAATCAAAAGCAAGCATATGGATATTACGTGATTGCATAACTTCCAATACTTTACCCATGTCCCCAGTAGAAAAGATACGATGTACAGGGAACATTGCCATCTTATCAAACACTGGTATATCCCTTTTAGCACCTACATCGTAGTGATCACCAAAATACATGAATTTCAAAGGCTTCAATGTAACAGCTAATGCTTCGGCATATGTATCCATATCTGCTTCGAGATCTGCATTTGAATCATTAAGTAAATCAAATGCTTTTGCTACTTGTGGTGTCCATCCATCTACTCTACGTACTAATTCTTTGTAAAACTCTGGGGATATTAATACTGTAGCATCAGTTTGATTTACTTTGCCTTTAGGGTTAAGATAGCCATCAAATTTATCTCTTACTATAAGATTAGCTGCATCTTCTACATCATTGGGTAAAGCTTCAGAACTATCATAAGTTCTAATTGCTTCATCTAATGTCATGTCATGCATTTCCTGAAGTAATCGTATAGCCGCAGATCTTTTAGCATACTCTGCAATTTGATCAGCTTGTCTACTTACGATAACATTATCTGATAGTGTACCTACGTTCACTTCAGTGAGATCTGCCATTGGATTTCCTTCTTCGTAGTCTATTCTTGGAGTAACACCAGTGGATAATACCTCACGTAAACGTTTAATTTTATCTACAGGATTTTTGTAGTAGGCTGGGTCTTTTATAAAAAGTTTCTCAAATTCAATTACTGAAGAAATGGTATTGGCAAAATAATTACCAATCATTTCAGCAGCACCAAGATTTTCGCTATAATTAGAAACTGTTGCAGATTTTTTATAATGTGATGATGCTTCTTCTAATGCCTTCTGTGGTAATGCTAAACTCGTTACACTAGCTATTTTATTACCTGTCTCTTATACACATCTGACGCTGCCGACGATCGCATAAGTGT
>OWJI01002103.1_pt1 | contig 11348 bp, 10 predicted proteins | sample 1732541 | NCBI WGS metagenome assembly OWJI01 (sample SAMN05065727, study PRJEB22554) | human gut metagenome | biome: ENVO:2100002; feature: ENVO:00000062; material: ENVO:00002003 | host: Homo sapiens | place: USA
GATATTGAACTTATCCCTGCTTCTATGGATAGACATATTATAACTGGACAGACAATATCAGAGACTGGTGTATTTCAAGACAGCTTTGGTGGGGACACAGAATTCCTGCATACTATTGCAAGGATTGTGGAGAAATGACTGTTTCAAGAGATAAGGTATGCACATGCCCTAAGTGTGGAAGTGCTAATGTTGAACAGGATCCTGATACACTTGATACATGGTTCTCATCAGCATTATGGCCATTCTCAACACTTGGCTGGCCAGATAAGACACCTGAACTTGACTACTTCTATCCTACAGATGTGCTTGTAACAGGATATGATATTATATTCTTCTGGGTAATCAGAATGATATTCTCAGGCTATGAGCATATGGGCAGGAAGCCATTTGGCAAGGTATTATTCCACGGCCTTGTAAGAGATGACCAGGGAAGAAAGATGAGTAAGTCATTAGGAAATGGTATTGATCCGCTTGAGGTTATTGATAAATATGGTGCAGATGCATTAAGATACACTCTTATCACAGGAAATGCACCTGGTAATGATATGCGTTTCTACTGGTCAAGAGTTGAGGCTAGCCGTAACTTTGCCAATAAGGTATGGAATGCTTCAAGATTTATCATGATGAATGATCCTGATAACAAGATTAAGGCTACAGATGAAAGACCTGCTAACTTAACTGATGCTGATAAGTGGATTCTTTCTAAGATGAATGGACTTATCAAAGAAGTTACAGATAATATGGAAAAATACGAACTTGGTATCGCTGTTGCCAAGCTTAATGACTTCATCTGGGAAGAATTCTGTGACTGGTATATTGAGATGGTTAAGCCAAGACTTTACAATGATGCAGACGAGACAAAGACAGCAGCTATCTGGACATTAAAGACTGTTCTTATAGATGCACTTAAGCTGCTTCATCCATATATGCCATTCATTACAGAAGAAATATTCTGCAATATTCAGGATGAGGAAGAGTCAATCATGATTTCTTCATGGCCTGTATATGATGAAACTAACAATTTCGCAGCAGAGGAGAAGGCTATTGAGACAATCAAGGAAGCTGTCCGTAATATAAGAAACTTACGTGCAGATATGAATGTTGCTCCTAGCCGTAAGGCACTTGTATATGTTGTTACAGCAAGTGAAGATGTTAAGAACATATTTAACAATTCACTTGGCTTCTTTGGAACACTTGCATATGCAAGCGAGGTTAAGGTTCAGGCTGACAAGGCTGGAATACCAGAGGATGCTGTTTCAACAGTTATACCGGATGCTGTTATCTATATTCCTTTCGCAGAGCTTGTTGATATCGACAAGGAAATAGAGAGACTTAAGAAAGAGGAAGGCAGATTACAGGGAGAAATCAAGAGATGTAACGGAATGCTTAACAATGAGAGGTTTACATCAAAAGCTCCTAAGGCAAAGATTGACGAAGAGAAGGCAAAGCTGGTAAAATATACACAGATGCTTGAGCAGGTAACTGAGCGTCTTGCAACACTTTCTAAGTAGTTTTCACGGATAAGGAGAATAATTATGGCAGAAGTAATGAAAGCAATTCCTTTTACACAGTTTTCTATGGAGATGAGAAGCGGTAAGATTATTGATATTGATGATGGATTTACAGAGCTTCTTGGATACACAGAAGATGATTTTGAGGCGGGAATTGTATTTAAGCAGTTCGTACCAAGCGTTGAGTATGAGGAAGTAATAACAGAGTTAAGAGAAAAGTTCATAGATAAGAGATATGTAAGCTATGTACAGGAGTTTGTTTCTAAAGATGGCAAGCCTCTTAAGGTGGTTGCATTCTATAAGATTGAGAATAAGCTCTTGGCTGGACACAGAGTAATAAAGGTTAGTGCAGCCGTAATTGAATAAGCACATTTAAAGAATAATAAGACCTCCACTGGTTCATAATAGATTTATGGACAGTGGAGGTTTTTTATGTTAGAAGATGGAATAAAGAAAAAGCTGACAGCAAGATTATTGGCTTTGGTGGTTATTATAAGCATGATATCAGCACTGACAGGGTGCAATGAGCCTAAAGAGCAGGAAAACGGTGTAACACTTGTTTATGGACAATATAATCAAAAGTGACTTTTTTGTGACCTTTATTGTAAATAAATACCCAGTCTGATATAATTTTAATGTTTGACGAAAAGACATATATTGAAAGAGAGGGCAAATTGAAAGACGGATATATAAGAGCAGCAGCCATGACACCGAAGATTAAAGTGGCTGACTGTGAGTATAATATAGAGAATATCAAGTCGCTTATGAGTGAGGCTCATAAGAAGGATACTGCAATAGCTGTTTTTCCAGAAATGTGCATTACAGGTTATACGTGTAATGATTTATTCTTACATGACAGACTTCTTAATGCGGCTATTCAGGGACTTGTGGATATTAAGAAATATTCTGAAACAACACCAGGGATGATAAGCTTTGTCGGACTTCCGTATGAAATGAACGGAAAACTGTACAATGTTGTTGCAGGTATTATGAATGGATGTATTCTTGGCATGGTTCCTAAGATGTATCTTCCTAATTATGGGGAATTCTATGAAAGAAGACAGTTTACACCTGGATTTAATGAATGTGTATATGTGGATGTTGATGGTGAAGAGGTTCCCTTTGGAAGTGAATTATTATTTACATTTGATAATAACAGAAAAGTTAAGATTGGCGTTGAGATATGTGAGGATCTGTGGACACCACAGCCGCCAAGCATAAAGCATGCTATGAATGGTGCAACTATTATTGTAAATGCATCGGCAAGCAATGAAACTATTGGCAAAGATACATATAGGAAACAGCTTGTTTCAGGGCAGTCTGCAAGACTTGTGTGCGGATATGTGTACTCAAGTGCTGGAGGAGGAGAATCCACTCAGGATATTGTGTTCTCAGCGCATAACCTTATATGTGAGAATGGTACAGTTCTTGCAGAAGCACATAAATTTGCTGATGAGTCTGTATATGCTGATATTGATGTAGAGAGAATATGCTCTGAGCGAAGAAGAATGAGTACATATGCAGTTGATGAGAACAGCACATATACAGAAGTTCAGGCTCATGGACTTATCAATAAAGAGTTAAAACTCATAAGATATTTTGACAAGGCACCTTTTGTACCTTCTGATAAGAAGGAAAGAGATTCAAGATGTGAGGAAATTCTTAATATCCAGTCATATGGACTCAAGAAGAGACTTGAACATACGAATTGTAAGAATGCAGTAATTGGAATATCGGGCGGACTTGACTCTACACTGGCACTTCTTGTGACTGTAAGGGCATTTGATCTGTGCGGCTTTGACAGAAGCGGAATTCATTGTATTACAATGCCTTGTTTTGGCACAACAGACAGAACATATAATAATGCTGTGAAGCTTACTAAGCAGCTTGGCTGTTCGCTTAGGGAAATCAATATCATGAATGCTGTGAGACAGCATTTTGAAGATATCGGACATGATGAGAATAATCACAATGTGACTTACGAGAATGGTCAGGCAAGAGAGAGAACACAGATACTTATGGATATTGCCAACCAGACTAACGGAATGGTGATAGGAACGGGTGACATGTCGGAGCTTGCATTGGGCTGGGCAACTTATAATGGTGACCATATGTCTATGTATGGAGTTAATGCATCAGTTCCTAAGACACTTGTAAGACATCTGGTACAGTTTTATGCAGATACATGTGGCAATGAAGATTTGTCAGCAGTACTTAATGATGTGCTTGATACTCCGGTTAGTCCTGAACTTCTTCCTCCTAAGGAAGATGGCACTATTGCACAGAAGACTGAGGATTTAGTAGGACCATATGAGCTGCATGATTTTTTCATGTATCATATGTTAAGATTCGGTGCAGAGCCTGAGAAGATATTCAGAATTGCAAAGTATGCATTTGCAGGAGAATATGATGATAAAACTATCTACAAGTGGCTAAGAACGTTCACATGGAGATTTTTTGCGCAGCAGTTTAAGCGCTCGTGTCTGCCTGACGGACCTAAGGTTGGTTCAGTTGCAGTATCACCAAGAGGTGATTTAAGAATGCCAAGTGATGCAAGTTCACATGAGTGGATGAAGCAGTTAGACAGAATTAAAGAAATTAATGGATATGAATAGGGAGGACATTATGGCAAACAATAATGCAGCATCAGAGAAGGTTGTTACTAAATACGACCGTAAGATGCAGAAAAGAAAAGAAGAAGAAAGAAAAGAAGCTAAGAGAAGATATATTACCAAATGGGTGTGTATAGCAGTTCTCGCATGCATAATACTTGGAAGTGGAACAGCAACCGGCATTAAGCTGAACAGTATTTATAAAGATTATATTGAAGTGGATAATGATAAGATAAGCCAGATTGAGTTTGATTTTTATTACGGCATAGCTAAGACTAACAGTCTTAACACAACTTTATATGGTTCTATGACATATGGTGATTATTATTCATCTTATATGGGATATAAGAGAAGCCAGTCAGATAAGAGCCAGGAATATTCAACTGATTATACATGGTATGATTTCTTTGCTAATTCTGCAGTATCAACTATTAAAGAGACTAAAGCTTTATTAGAGGATGCAGATGCTAACGGATTTACATATGATAATGAAGATGCAGATTATGATGAGTTTATAGGTAAGCTTAAGGATGCGGCTAATGAAGCTGATACATCATATTCAGATTACCTTAAGCAGATGTTTGGTAAGAGAGCTACAGAAAAGAGAGTTAAGGAATTCTTAAAAGATTATCTTAAGAGTACAGCATATCAGGAGAAGTTAACAGAAACTCTTGCGGCATCAGATTCAGAAGTGAGTGCATATTACGAGGACAATAAGGATACATATGATAAGTTTGAATATAGAATGTTTAAAGTTAAGGCTGAAAGTTCAGATTCGTCAGATATGGCAAATGCTAAAGAAACAGCTAATTCTTTTGCGTCAGGCGTAAGCAGTGAACTTGATTTCATTAACCAGTGCAGGAAATTCGCAGAAGCAGGCGATGATACTTATGCGGATGATGCAGCTTCCTTAGTTACAGAAACTAAGAAGAGCAATATTGAGGAAGCATGTGCAGACTGGATTGCTTCTTCAGACAGAAAAGAGGGCGACCTTACAGTTATTGAAGATGATGATAATACATGTTTCTATATTGTATATTACATAAGCAGATCATATGATGGTTCAGATGATGACGCAATCAAGTCAACACTTCTTAACCAGAAATATTCTGAATATATCAAGAAATATACTGATGAATACAGTGTTAATGTAAAGAAGAGATTTTCATATAAGTAGTACATAAATCTGGAGGAGAGTTATCCATGTTAGATCTTAGTAACTGCCGGTGTATCATATTCGACCTTGACGGAACTATACTTGATTCAACACAGGTATGGGCTAAGGTCGACATGGATTTTCTGGGCAGAAGAGGAATTCCTGTATCTAAGGAATATATGCAGGAGATTAAGACACATACATTTGAATCCGGTTCGGTATATACTAAGGAAAAGTATAATCTGCCGGAATCTACAGAAGAAATCATGAAAGAATGGTATGATGCAGCATGTAAGGCATACACTGACAAGGTGGTGTTAAAGCCGTATGCGAAAACTTTTATAGAACAAATGCATAATAATGGTCTTAAGATTGTTTCGGCAACATCATCAGACAGGGCACTTTTTGAGCCATGCTTAAGACGTAACGGAATATATGGTCTCTTTGATGCATTTACACAGACAAATGAAGTGCCGAGAGGAAAGAAATTCCCGGATGTATATATGAAAGCAGCTGGCAAAGCAGGGTGCAGTGTGAATGAATGTATTGTGTTTGAAGATGTATTATCGGCTGCACAGGGAGCCAAGAGCGGTGGCTTTACTGTTGTGGCTGTATATGATGAGGCTTCAGCTGATGACTGGCCGGATATTTGTCGGATAGCCGATTACAATATCAGAAGTTACAGTGAATTAATGTGATAATGGAGAAAATATGACTAAGAGATATATATTATTTGACCTTGATGGAACGATTACAGATTCAAGCGAGGGAATTACCAAAAGTGTGCAGCATGCACTTAAGAAACTTGGAATAGAAGAAAATGACCAGGCGATGCTTCGAAGATTCATAGGTCCTCCTCTTGATGAAAGCTTTGAAAAATTTTATGGATTTGACAAAGAAAAAGCACTAAAGGCAGTTGATTATTACCGTGAAAGATATTCTGACAAGGGAATATATGAAAATGTTCTTTTTGACGGGATAACAGATATGCTTGAAGGATTAAAGAGTGATGGATATATAATTGCACTTGCTACATGTAAGCCTGAAATATATGTTCCGAGAATATTAGAGTACTTTAATGTTGATAAGTATTTTGATGTTGCTGTTGGAAGTGAATTAGAAGGTGGAGAACGCAGACATAAGAATCAGGTTATTGATGAAGTGTTTGTAAGGCTTGCTGCTGCCGGACTTGCGGACACTGGCAGTTTGTCAGAAACAAAGTCACAGTCTATTATGATTGGCGACAGAAAAGACGATATATTAGGTGCTAAAGCTTCTGGAATTGATTCTATGGGAGTAAGATACGGTTTTGCAGAAGAACAGGAGCTTGAGATAGCAGGAGCAGATTATATTGTTGAAACGGTAGAGGATATAAGGGGAAAATTAAAGACATTATAATTGTTCCAAAGATTAATCAATAATATACGGGAGGAGAACACAATGAAAAAATTCATTCACGAATTTAAAGAATTTGCTTTGAAAGGAAATGTTATGAATCTGGCAGTCGGTGTTATTATCGGTGCTGCATTTCAGAGCATTGTAACAGCACTTACAAGCAGTTTTATTAATCCGCTTATTGCAGTGGTTACAGGTGGCACTAATGGAGAAGGCGTTACTGTTGGTGGTACATTTACAATAAGAGGAGTTGTGTTTGATTATGGTTCATTCATAACAGCAGTTATTAACTTTCTTATTATGGCATTTGTTCTGTTTCTTTTAGTTAAAGCAATGAACAAGATGATGAGCTTAGGTAAGAAGAAAGAAGAACCGGCTCCAACTACAAAGGATTGTCCATACTGCTTCAGCAAGATATCTGTTAAGGCAACAAGATGTCCTTTCTGTACAACAGAATTAGTAGATAAGAAATAAAATAAAGCCATATATGCAGGTCTCCCAACTGCATATATGGCTTTATTCATGTTTTTCATAAATGGATGTATCCCAAAACCTGTGTTCACGTCCAATTCACAGGTGTGTAACTAAAGTACAATGCTATAGTACTATTTTGCTATTGAATGTGCTTCCCCCTTTTAGTGGGGGATTTTATAAGAAAAGATATATGTCTAATAAAAAAGTTGTCGTAAAATTGAGAAGGATATGTTAGTATTATTAAGTATTTTTAATATTTATAAAATTATGGAGGTTGAAATGGACAAACTGTTCAAACTTAAGGAAAACAACACCAGTGTAAGAACTGAGGTTGTAGCTGGAATTACAACATTTATGACAATGGCTTATATTCTGGCTGTTAATCCATCTATCCTGTCAGCATCAGGAATGGATTCTAATGCAATTCTTATGGCGACTGCAATAGCATCTGCTATAGGTTGTTTTGCAATGGCTTTCCTTGCTAATTATCCTTTTGCGCTTGCTCCAGGACTTGGACTTAACGCATATTTTGCGTATACAGTATGCGGAAGCATGGGATATAGCTGGAAAGTAGCACTTTTTGCTGTATTTGTTGAAGGACTTGTATTTATTGTGCTTTCACTTACTAATGTTCGTGAAGCTATATTTAACGCAATTCCTACAACATTAAAGAAGGGTGTATCAGTAGGTATCGGTCTTTTTGTGGCATTTATCGGACTTCAGGGTGCTAACCTAGTTGTTGCAAGTGAGTCAACAAAGGTTACTGTTGTTAATTTCAGAACTAATTTTAACACAGTAGGAATAGGTGCTTTACTTGCAGTTATCGGTACATTTATCATAGCTATTCTTTATGTAAAGCATGTTAAGGGTTCTATCCTTATCGGTATCGTTGCAACATGGGTGCTTGGTATTATCTGCCAGCTTACAGGACTTTATAAGGTTGATGCGGCAGCAGGATTCTATTCACTTATTCCTTCATGGAGAAGCTTTGATATCACAGCTATCAGCCAGACATTTGGACAGTGCTTTAACCTTAAGGGTCTTAATATTAATATATTAGATTTTATTGTTATTATGTGCTCATTCCTTTTTGTTGACATGTTTGATACACTTGGAACACTTATCGGTGTTGCCAATAAGGCTAAAATGCTTGATGAGAACGGAAGACTTCCTAGAATTAAGCAGGCTCTTTTAGCTGATGCTATCGCAACAAGTGCAGGAGCCATCCTTGGTACTTCTACAACAACAACATTTGTTGAGAGCTCATCAGGTGTTGCAGAAGGCGGAAGAACAGGACTTTCTTCAGTTGTAACAGGTTTCTTATTCCTTATTGCAATTATATTTGCACCTGTATTTACTACAATTCCTGGATTTGCAACAGCTCCGGCACTTATTTTTGTAGGATTCCTTATGGTTAGTGCGGTTGTTGAAATAGATTTTAATGATTTAACAGAGAGTATACCGGCTTACCTCTGCCTTATCTGTATGCCGCTTATGTACAGCATTTCAGAAGGTATTGCAGTTGGTGTTATTTCGTATGTTATTGTTAATCTTGTTGCTGGAAAGGCTAAGAAGATTACTCCACTTATGTACGTGCTTGCATTGCTGTTCATATTGAAGTATATTTTCCTTTAATTTTTAGTGCAAATTAAACTTAATAATGATACAATTTTGGAGTCACTTATATAAGGTGGCTCCTTTTTTAAGTTGAATGTTAAAGATAAGGGGACTGGGCATGAAGTATACAGGAACAGCAGGAATATTATATGACAGATTAAAGAGTGAAATACTGGTGGCAGATGGTGCGTTTGGAACATACTATGCTAAGAAGTATGATACGGGCAGCCTGCCTGAGCTGGCAAATTTACAGGCTTCAGACAGAGTACTGGCAATTCATAAAGAATATATTGAAGCTGGTGCTAAGATTATCAGAACTAATACATTTGCAAGTAATACCGTGTGTCTTGGAGCGGGATTTGATGAGGTAAGAAATAATATTAAAAATGCCGTTGACATTGCAAGGGAAGCCGTAAAGGGGACAGATGTGCTTGTAGCAGCTGATATTGGTCCTATTCCTGGTGAAAATATGATTGAAAAAGAGCATATTGAAAAAGAGTATGTTGATATAGTTAATGTTTTTAAGGAATGTGGCGTTGATATATTTGTTTTTGAAACATTTCCAGAACTGGGATTTATTGATAAAGCAATTGAAAATGCAGGAGAAAACGGATTTGTTATAACTCAGTTTGCAATCAATCAGTTTGGCTATAGCAGTGCAGGCTTTAGTGCAAGAAAGCTGATTGAAGAAGCTGAGAAAAATTCATATATTGATGCATGTGGATTTAACTGCGGAGTTGGTCCGGGACATATGAAGAAGCTTGTGCAGAGCCTTATTAACAGGAATGACAAGTATTTTGCGGTGCTTCCAAATGCAGGATATCCACAGGTTGTAAGCGGTCGAATGGTATTTGATGATAACAATGCAGCATATTTTTCACAGATTATGCATGATCTGGCTGAGGATGGAGCTGATATTATTGGCGGCTGTTGTGGAACAACACCTGAATATATAAGACAGATGGTTTTAAAAACTGCTGATGTTGTTCATAAGAAAAATGCTTCCATAGAAGAAGAGATAACAGAAAAGAAAACTGCAAATGATGTTTCTTTCTATAAAGGAAAAGAAGGAAGAAAACTGATTGCTGTAGAACTTGCGCCTCCGCTTGGAATAGATGATGAGAAGATTATGGATGCTGCTTTTTTGATGAAGGAAAGCGGAGTTGATGTGCTTACATTTCCGGATTCACCATCAGGAAGAACACGTGCAGATTCAATACTTATGGCAGAAAAGGTTTCGAGAGAAACGGGAATGTGTGTTATGCCGCACATATGCTGTCGTGACAAGAATGCTATAGCAATGCGTTCACAGCTTTTGGGAGCACATATAAATGATATTAATAATTTTCTCGTTATTACCGGTGATCCCATACCATCAGTTGTAAGAGCGTCTGTAAAGAGTGTGTTTAACTTCGATTCAGTTGGACTTATGAATATAATAAGTGATATGAATCAGGAACAGTTTGCCGGGGAACCGGTTATATATGGTGGAGCAATTAATCAGGGAAGGGTTAATTTTAAAGTGGAACTTGAGCGTGTTAAGAAAAAAATGGAGGCGGGAGCCACATTTTTTATGACGCAGCCTGTATTTTCTGATGAAGATATAGACAGACTCAGACAGATTAAAGAACAGACAGGGGCAAGGATTCTTTGTGGAATAATGCCATTTGTAAGTCTTCGAAATGCAACATTCATGAAAAATGAGATGACAGGTATTAATGTTACGGATGAGATTCTTTCAAGATACAGAGCTGATATGTCAAAAGAAGAGGGAGAAGAGACTGGTATTCAGATAGCAAGGGAAATAATTGCAAAGACTACAGATTTTGTTGATGGGTATTATTTTTCATTTCCGTTTAACAGGGTACATATGTTAAAGAAGATTATTGGAAAGAACAATCAGTAAGTAAGGCTATTCTATTGACTAATCAGAAATGTATCTGATATAATGTTGAAAAGTTTCGATACGGAATAATTTAATAATGTGTGATATGTGAGGTGTGGTATGGACGAGACTCAGGTTAAACATTTTATTATGATGGAACGCCGAAAGGGAACGAGTATGGAAGAACTTATATTCATACTTCATGATAATGGTGTTCCAGATTATGAAATATCCAATTTTTTAGAGATTTCTATTAAGCATGTGGAAGATGTTCTGAGTGACTATTAATCAGTCTGTTTAGAAGAAATCAGTAAAAGGGCTTTCCCCGTATGCGGTGAATTGATTTTCAGCGTATGCGGGGAAAGCTTTTATAAGATATGATGAAAATGGAGAAGTGAAAGTATCTTGAATACTTTGACATGAGGGCTTATAATTATTATTAAATGCTAAGAAAGGTATGACTTGTTTATGGAGATAATAGAACTGTCAATAACAGCAGAGGAATCAGAGAATTACAGAAAGATAACTAACAGACTTAAGGTGCTTGGTGCTGTCGGCTGGGTAAAGGCTTATATATGGGCTGTGGTATATGTTGTTATATTCTGTGCAATAGGGTTTGCGCTTGCAGGAAGATATGCACTTACAATTATGCCTGTCTCTTATACACATCTGACGCTGCCGACGATCGCATAAGTGTA
>OWJI01002104.1_pt1 | contig 11336 bp, 9 predicted proteins | sample 1732541 | NCBI WGS metagenome assembly OWJI01 (sample SAMN05065727, study PRJEB22554) | human gut metagenome | biome: ENVO:2100002; feature: ENVO:00000062; material: ENVO:00002003 | host: Homo sapiens | place: USA
ACTTATGCGATCGTCGGCAGCGTCAGATGTGTATAAGAGACAGCCAGTAATGAGGAAAATGCGCCCGATAAAGATAGTTGGTCACAATAATGGCGTCGAACGCTTCCTCGGCATAGGGCCAGGGCTCAGCTTCCAAATCTCTGCATTCCAGAGTGAGGCCGGGCGTGCCGACGAGCGGTTCGAGATGCGAAACATCTACGTCCACCGCGATGACGTCAAAACCGCGCAGGAGGCAGAGACTCGTATGCCGCCCCTCTCCGCAGGCCACATCCAGCACTTTTGCATGGGGCGGGAGTTCATCAATAAACCGAAGCACCCATGCCGAGGGCAGCGCCATACAGTTTTTAGGATTACGACAGATCGTCATTTTCAACGTGCCCCCACAAAAAATCACAAAACCAGGTTAATGATCCATTGGCCGAACATCAGGAAAGGACGCACGAAAAACGACAGACCTCCGCCCACCATCAGCACCAGAAGAATCATGAAGCCGTACGGTTCAATCTTGTCGAAGGCCATTCCTGCCTGACGCGGCAGCAGCCCCCGGACAATTCGGCCGCCGTCCAAAGGCGGAATCGGTATGAGGTTGAAGGCCATCAGCATCAGATTCACGGAAATGCCCGCGGCACAAACAGAAATCACGAATTTGTCGTAAAACCCAACGGCAGCGAGCGCCTTGAGCAAGAGCGCCCAGAAAATCATCTGCAGCAGATTGGAGAGCGGTCCGGCCGCTGCCGTGATCGTCATGGCCTTGAGCGGATTGCGAAAATACCGCGGATTAATCGGCACGGGCTTTGCCCAGCCAAAAAGCAGTCCGCCGCCCCCTGTAAGCGCGCTCATGAGCAGGAGCGCGCCGGGCACTGCAATGGTGCCGATGGGATCAATGTGCGGAATCGGATTGATCGTCACGCGGCCGAGCATCGTGGCGGTCGGATCCCCCAACCGTCCTGCCGCCCAGCCATGAGCGGATTCATGAAGCGTGATAGCAAAGATCAGCGGGATTGCGTAGACGCAGATGGTCTGAATGGCGTGGTAGAACGAATCCATGGTGTCCTGAGAGAAATATTTTCAGATCAGCATCTTAGAGCACGTGTTCAGGCATGCTTCTCAAATCAAACAATTTGATGCGATCAAAACGCATCGTTGACGCATTTCGCCGAGGCCGCCTCCCCCTCATCGAGCTTTGGCACGACATCTGCTGACGCATCTTCCCCATCGGCCAAAGCATCAATAGCCTGCATGCGCGCTCCCATACGGCGGCTTTTAACAGACATTTGTTCGAGGGAACTCTGTGCTTCGCGGAATTTCTTTTCAACCGTTTCAAACTGCCGAGAGAAGACCGCAAAGTCTGTCTTCACTTCCGCGAGAATCTTCCAGACCTCGCTCGAGCGCTTTTCCATGGCAAGCGTCATGAATCCCATTAAGAGACTGTTGAGCAGTGCGGCAATCACCGTGGGGCCTGCGGGCGTAATGCGGAATTCCCGCTGCAGACGTTCAAACAGCCCGGGCGAACGAAGCACTTCGGCGTAAAGCCCTTCGGACGGCAAAAACATCACCGCGAATTCTGTCGTGACCGGCGGCCGCACATATTTCTCGCGAATCGACTTGGCCTGCTTAAGCACCGCTCTTTCAAGCCCCTTACGGGCCTCTGCGGCAGCTGAAGCATTCCCTTCGCGCTCGGCATTTTCCAAAAGCTCCCAATCTTCCAACGGGAATTTGGAATCGATCGGCAGCCAGCAGGGTGCATCATCTGCACGTCCGGGCAGCCGCACAGCAAAGTCAACCGCTTCGGCGGATTTGGGATCGAGCCGCACCTGAGCAGCGTATTGAGCGGGCGTCAGGATTTCCGAAAGGATGGCCGCAAGGCGCACCTCGCCGAAGGTGCCTCGCGTCTTCACGTTGGCGAGCACATTTTGCAGGCGCGAAACGCTCTGAGCCATGCGGCGCATTTCACCGAGCCCCGACTGTACAAGGCCGAGCTTTTCATCCACCATGCGAAAACTCGCCGAGAGCCGTTCTGAGAGGGTTCGGTCCAGCTTTTCTTCCACGGTTGCGCGCATGGCCTCGAGCTTCTGTGCATTTTCTGCGCGCACCTTTTCAAGCGAGGCGTCCACCGTGCCCCGCACTTCGGCGAGTGCGGCCGAAAGCTTCGCCCCGAGCGCCTCCTGAGCTCCCGCATTGGTTTGGAGCACCTTGGCAAAACGCTCATCCACCATGCTTTGCAGCGCAAGAAACTCTTTGGCCAAAGTTTCATTCATGCGCGCCAAATCTCCGCGCGCTGACGCCGCAAACCGCTCAACGGACTCTGACGACCGTTTCTGTTCGGTCGTTGAGTAGGTAATCAAACTCGACAGCCCGGCAGAAAGTCTGGCATCGGTCTTTGCCACGGTCCCTTCAATTTCCCGCTTAGCACCCGCCACGCCTTCGAGGAGTGCGTCGCACAGGTCGTCACCTTCTGCGCCGCGACGGTGTCGATCTGAAAGGACCAGATAAATCAGCAGAGCGAGCAGACCGACGGTAAGCGCAAGCAGACCAAAGAGTGCGAGCAAAAGCGTGTGTTCCGTGGGCATGAAAAAGTCACTCAAACGACGAAAAGCAGAAAAACCGAGCTGTCAGCCTTCAGCGGGCTGAAAACCCAAACCAAGCCTAATGAGATCTTTGCAGACTTTTTCAAGCTTTGGGCGACGTTTGCGCTGTCTGCTCTGCCGTGTCAGGCTTTGCCTCATCCGCGGGCTCAGCATCGCCCGAGTGATCGCTGCCGCGTTTTCTCCAAAAGAAGACGGATGCAGCCCGCCTGCCCCAGCCGCGTGCGGCTTCACGCAGTGTTTTTTGGGCCGGGGTTTGGCGCTTGGCTTCCGACATTGCTTCGTCAGCCACTGTCACGGCAGCGGCCTGCAGTTTGTCGCTCTGAGATTCGGCCGCATCCGATGCGCCCCCAGTGCGAACCGCTGCGACGGTACGCATGTATTCCTCATTGATAATTTCGCGCACCGTCTTGCGGTTGGCTTCCTCCTCGGCTTCGCTCTCCTCACGCTGGAAGAGTTCCTCAATAGCGGTGGCGGCCACCGTGAGCGAAGTGACCAGCGGTTCGCAGAGTATCTTCAGGTTCTTATCCGTCTGATCAAAGAACACGCCGTCGTCAATGGTTTTGGTGAGCACAACGATGGGCAGCGTTTTATTGAGTTTGCGGGCAGCATCCACCACATCCTTCGCTTCTGCCGCGGTTCCTGAAGGAATAACGAGCACGCCCGCGCTGAGCACATGCGCCTGAACGAGCACCATCGGATCGGACGGAGAGCCGAAAAGCACGCCGATGCCGGCCTCCCGCAGACGATCAACGGGCGCAGAACCGCCGCAGATCACAATCGTGCGGCGTTTGGCTTTAAGGAGTGAATCAAAAAAGGCCTGAGCACCGTCCTCCGGGAGGCCGACAACAATCATCTGACCATCGAGAATCTCCCGCGGCGCATTTTCCGGCAGCTGCGAGAAGGGCGCTGGACGCATGGCCGCACGTCTTGCCCATGCATAGCGCGAGGTGAAGATGCGCATCAGTTTGGGAGCAGCCTCAAAGAGCACCGGATTAAAGGCAATCGTAATGATCGAGGCTGCCACAATGATGCTCATCATCGAGCTGTCGACGAGATGAAGGGCAATGCCCTGAGCTGCAAGGATGTAGCTGAACTCACCGATCTGACCGTTGCAGGCCCCGACCGTAAAAGCCGTTTCCAGCGGCCAGCGGGCGATGGTGACGAAAGTGGTTGCAAAAGTCATCTTGCAGATGATGATGATGAGCACCACCAACGTGATTTCAATCGGATGCTGCAGGAACACGTGCCAATCCAGCATCATCCCAACGGACACGAAAAAGAGGACGGAAAAGGCGTCCTGCAGCGGCAGAGAATCCGTTGCTGCCCGATGTGCATAGCGGCTTTCCTGCATCACCATGCCGGCAAAGAACGCCCCCAGAGCGAAACTCACATTGAAAATGGCCCCTGCGCCGTAAGCAATGACGATGGCACACCCCAGCACCGACAGCGTGAAGAGTTCGTTGGACCCCGTCAGCGCCACTTCCCGCAAAAGGCGAGGCATCACCTTGCGGCCGGCCACGAGCATCAGCACGACGAAAACTGCCGCCCAAATCAGCGTGGTCGCCACTTTCCAGGCCACAGCGCTCAGAGAGACATCCGCCCCCTGTACAGCTTGTGCGAAGGGCGGCAGGCAAACGAGCAGCACCACGCTCATGAGGTCTTCCATCACGAGCCAGCCGATGGCCACCTGACCATTGATTTCATTGGTCATGCGGCGAAGTTCCAGAGCCTTCGTCACCACCACCGTTGAAGCGCACGAAATGGTGAGCCCAAAGAGCACTGCCGCACCAAACGACCAGTGCCAAAAACCCATGGCGACGCAGGCGCCCAGAATAGCCGTCACCATCATCTGAACAGCCGCCCAAGGCACAACGGCTGTGCGCACGTTCAGAAGATCCCTAACGGAAAAGTGCAGGCCTACGCCAAACATCAGCAGCATCACACCGATTTCCGCGAGCTGCTCAATCATGGCTTCGTTCACAGGCGGCAGCCCCGGAATAATGCCTACTGCCACGCCTGCCAGAATGTAGCCCACCAGGGCGGGTGACCGAAGGAAACGTTCGGCAAGATAACCGAAGGGAAGCGCAAGGCCGAAGCCGGTTACGAGACTCGTGATAAGGGAATAGTTCTGCACGGCCCGTCCTTTTTCTTAAGTTGTGCGCGGCGCGTCAAAATTTATGCTGGTCCAAAGCTTTTGCGAAACACCGTCGGCATGCAGGCGAAACGCATCAAGCAGAAAAATTTTACGCTTTGGCCCCCTTTGACGAAGCATTGCTGACACTTTCGGAACAATTTTTCACGCTTGCGAGGCGTATAGCGCCCATAACCTCTCATTCCCAAAAGCCAAGTCATCCGATGATGAGTGAGCGGCTGAGATGCACGCACAAGTTTTGCCTTTTTTCCATGATCTTTCCCGCAGCGGACGGGTAAAAAATCCGGCTGAACGAATCCAGCCGGAGTTGAATTTTCTGAAAGTCAGCGCGAAAGCACTACGCCTTCGCGCTGCCGCATCAATTCATTGTCGGAACTTTGCCCACGACCCCTTTGACGAGCCAGTTCATATTGAGGAGCACATCGTCGGGAGCCGTCTTGCCGGCCTCAACCACGGTCTGACCTTCGTTCGTCACGATCGGCCCCGTGAAGGGGGAAAATTCGCGGGCAGCCATCTTGTTGTAAGCCGCCTGAATATCGTCCTGCACCGACTGAGGAGCATCCGAGCGGATGTCCACCAGATTCACCATATGTTCGGGGATGCCGCCCCAGATCGACTGGGACTTCCAAGTGCCGTCCATCGCAGCATTGATTCGGCCGGTATAGAACTCCTCCCAGCTCTGAACCACGCCGCCCAAAAGCATTGTCGGAGCAATGCGCTTCATAGACGTGTTGTAGGAGATCACCGGGACCTTCATATCTTCACCGGCAGCCACAACGGCCGGCGAATCGGTGTGATGTGTCAGCACGTCGGCCTTCTGACCGACGAGCGTCTTGGCGGCATCGGATTCCTTGCCCGGATCGTACCAAGCCGAAGTCCAGACTACGCGAACTTCAACATTGGGATTGACGCTCTGAGCGCCAAGCGTATAGGCATTGATGCCTTGGAGGACTTCGGGAATCGGAACGGCAGCGACGTAGCCCAAAACGTTCGTCTTCGTCATCGCACCGGCGAGTTTGCCGGCAAGATAACGCGCTTCATAAAAGCGGGCCGAATAGTTGGCCACGTTGGGCGCAGTCTTATAACCCGTAGCATGCTCGAACTTAACGTCCGGGAACTCCTTGGCAACCTTAAGAACCGAGTTCATGTAGCCGAACGAGGTCGCAAAGATGAGCTTGTTGCCCTGCTGCGCGAGGTCGCGCAGCACGCGTTCGCTGTCAGCGCCGGCGGGAATGTTCTCTACCGTCGTGAACTTTACTTTGTCGCCATAAACCTTTTCGAGCGCGATACGGGCGAGGTCGTGCTGACGCGACCAGCCTTCCTCACTCGCCGGACTCACATAGACGAAAGCCACTTTGTAGGGGCCTGCAGCTTTATCGGCGGGAGCGGCAGCGGCCTTTTCCGGTGCGGCAGCCTCTTTGGGGGCTTCGGTTTTGTCGCCGCAGCCCGCGAGCATCGCCGCAGCGGCGCCGGCCAGGACCAACTTCAAAGCAGTACGCTTCTGCATCATTGGAGAACTCCAAAAACAATAATTCGAACAATGAATTGGGACCGATATCTGAGCACTCGGCTGAAAAGCCGAACCTGCATCACAATATGCGGTCCCAACGATGAACGTCAATGAATATTAGCTTCCGCTCGGAAGTTTGCCGGCCACGCCTTTGGCAAGCCAGTTCATCGTGAGCAGATCGGCGTCGGTCGCCTTCTGTCCTTCTGCCAAGACCTGACGGCCAGTGTTGTCAAAAACCGGACCGGTGAACGGATGGAACTCGCGGGCTGCCATCTTGTCGTATGCAGCCTTAATGTCGGCCTTGACGGCGTCCGTCGCCTTAATGTCCACGAGGTCGATCATGTGTTCAGGCGCACCGCCCCAGATGGACTGAGGCTGCCAGGTTCCGTCCATGACGGCCTGAATGCGACCGGCATAGAACTCATCCCAAATATGAATAACGCCGCCGATCAGCATCGTGGGCGCAGCGCGCTTCATCGAAGTGTTGTAGGAAATCACCGGGATCTTCGCTTCTTCGCAGGCCGAAGCAACCGCTGAAGAATTGGTGTGATGCGTAATAACGTCGGCACCCTGACCAATCAGCGACTTGGCAGCATCGGACTCCTTGCCCGGGTCATACCAAGCGGAGGTCCAGACAACGCGGACCTCAATGTTGGGATTGACGCTCTGAGCGCCGAGCGTATAGGCATTGATGCCCTGAAGCACTTCCGGAATCGGCAGCGCGGCAACATAGCCGAGGATATTGGACTTGGTGGTTGCACCCGCGAGCTTGCCCGCAAGATAACGGGCTTCATAAAAGCGCGCGGAATAATTGGCCACATTGGGCGCAGTCTTATAGCCCGTAGCGTGCTCAAACTTCACATCCGGGAATTCCTTGGCGACCTTGAGAACCGAGTTCATGTAGCCAAACGAAGTGGCGAAGATGAGCTTATTGCCCTGCTGAGCCAAATCACGCAGCACGCGCTCGGCATCCGCATTTTCGGGAATATTCTCAACGGTTGTCACCTTGATCTTATCGCCGAACTTCGCTTCAACCGCGCGGCGGGCAATGTCATGCTGAGTAGACCAGCCTTCTTCATTGGCTGGGCTCACATACATGAAAGCGACTTTCAGAGGCTCCTTCGCAGCTGCCGGAGCGGCAGCGGTCTTAGCGGGCTCAGCCGCCTTCGGCGGTTCAGTCTTCTCACCGCAGGCCGTGAGCGCCAAGGCGGCGGCACCAGCGAATGCGAGCTTGAAAGCAAAGCGCTTGTTCATCTTCGTTGACTCCTTTTGAGAACAATGAAATTAAGAAAAACTGTTGCCCGAAAAAACTGAACTCTTGGCAGCGCGTCAGCCCGCTGAAGGTTCTCAGCCTTTAGGCGAAAAAGGTTTGCCGAGCGACGCAGGAACGTTGAGGCGAATCCAAGCGGGGTTCCGGGAAATCAGCACAAGCACGAGAATCGTCGCGAGATAAGGCGTCATGGCCATGAACTGCGGCGAAATGGAAATGCCCATCCCCTGGAAGGCGAACTGCAGCATCGTCACGCCGCCGAAAAGGTAAGCGCCGACAACCACGCGCAGCGGCCGCCAGGTTGCAAAAGTCACCAGTGCCAATGCAATCCACCCGCGGCCGGCCGTCATGCCTTCTACCCAGAGCGGCGTATAAACCAACGACAAATAAGCACCCGCCACACCCGAGCAAAGCGCGCCGAAGAGCACCGCAAAGAGTCGGATGCGCAGTACCGGGTAGCCCAGCGCAAAAGCGGACTGCGGCGACTCGCCGACAGCGCGAAGCACCAGACCCGCACGCGTTCTGAAAAGGAAGTACCAAACCGCAGCGATCAGCACCCAGGCGCCGTACACCAAGATGTGCTGCGAAAAGAAAGCTTCACCAAAGAATGGAATATTTTCGAGCCCGGGGATCCCCGACACACTGCGCTCCGCGAGCGCCTGTCCCTGGAGCGGTTTGCCGATAAAGGCCGAGAGTCCCGCGCCGAAAAGCGACAATGCAAGGCCAGCGGCATATTGGTTGGCATGCATACCGAGCGTAAAAAACGCAAAGAGGAGTCCGAGCAGAATGCCGACGCCCGCGCCGGCGAGGAACCCGAGCGCAAAGGAACCCGTAGAAAGCGTGACGGTAAAACCCGTGACCGCACCCATGAGCATGATGCCCTCAATGCCGAGATTGAGAACACCCGACTTCTCATGAATCACGATGCCTGCCGCCGCGATAAGGAGCGGCGTGCCGGCATTTAAAGTCGAGGCAATGATGGAGGCAGCAATCGACATTTATCGAACCTCCTTGCCCGCGTCAGCCGAAAGGCCTCGCCAGGAGAGACGGTAAAAAATCATCGTGTCGCAAGCGAGAATGAAAAAGAGAAGGAGTCCCTGATACACGCCCGTGATCGAACTCGGCAGCCCCAGACGGCTCTGCGCCAATTCGCCGCCAAGATAAAAGAGTGCCATGACAAAAGCTGCGGGAATACAGCCAAGCGGCGAGAGACGCCCGACGAAGGCCACAATGATGGCCGCAAATCCATACCCCGGAGAAATGGTCGGTGTGAGCTGACCGAGAGGACCGGAGGCTTCAATGCCGCCGGCCAGCCCCGCAAGCGCCCCGCAAATGAGCATGGATGCCCAGATGAGTTTGCCCGGATGGTAGCCCGCATAGCGCGCAGCAAAGGGCGCCATGCCGGAGACCTTGAACTGAAAGCCGAGCGCCATTCGATCCATCAGGAGCCATACGCCCACCGCCGAAAAGAGCGCCAGCAGCGCACCGGCATGAAGACGAGTTCCCTCGAGCACCGGCAGCATCGCCCCTGCTTCAAAAAGCTTCGTCTGAGGGAAACCAAATCCCATGGGATCGCGCATTGGCCCCTGTACGCACCAAGCGAGCAGAAACTGCGCGACATACACCAGCATCAGAGAAACGAGAATTTCGTTCGCATGAAATCTGTGACGCAAAAGCGCCGTGAATCCGCCCCAGACCGCACCGCCTACGGCTGATGCGAGCATCACAAGAACGACATACCAACGGCCCCAAGACGGATCACAGGCGAGCGCCACCACGCCGCCCGTAATGGCGCCGGCAATCAGCTGGCCTTCGGCGCCGATATTCCAAACGTTGGCCTTGAAGCAGACCACAAGACCCGCCGCGCAGAGCAGCAGCGGCGTCATCTTGACAGCAATTTCAGTCCATCCGCGCAGCGAATCGAGCGGCGCGATAAAAAAGACGCCCAGCGCCTTTACGGGATCCTGACCCAATGCGGCAAAAAGGCAAAAGCCCGTAAAAACCGTGAGCGCAAAGGCAATCACGGGAGAAAGCCAAGCCAGTGCACGAGCGGGCTCGGTGCGCGGCGTCATGGCAATCGGAAACTGAAGCATGATCAGTGCGCCTCCGAGGTTTTCTGCGTGAAAGGAGAGTCTGGCCAGAGACCGGACATCCAGCGGCCGACTTCCTCAATGGAAATCGTGGTCTTTGGCACCGCCGGAGACAGCGCTCCGCGGTACATCACGGCAATACGGTCGGAGATCTCAAAGAGTTCGTCGATTTCTTCACTGACAACGATGATCGCAGCGCCGTCGTCGCGCAGTCGGATAAGGCTGTTGCGGATAACGGCAGCAGCACCGACGTCGACACCCCAAGTCGGCTGATGAACCAAGAGAACCCGAGGACGATTGAGAATCTCACGTCCCATAATAAATTTCTGAAGATTGCCGCCCGACAGACTGCCGGCAGCTTTTTCAGCATTGGGCGTCTTCACGTGAAAGCGCTCAATGACGAGATTGGCAAAACTTCTTGCGCGGTCGCGCAGAATAAAGCCGCTGCGCACCAGTGAGTCGCCGGTGAGATAGGTATTGGCCGTTAGCGACAATTCCGGCACAGCCGCATGGCCGAGACGCTGCTCGGGCACATAGCGCAGTCCGGAAATACGGCGGGCATGCGTATCGAGCTCTCCGACGGGCGAATTAAAAAGCAAAACGCGATCGGCCTCGCACAGATACTCCCCTGAGGCTGCCGCCATAAAGCGAGCCTGACCGTTGCCCGAGATACCGGCAATGCCAACGATTTCACCCGCACGCACGGCAAGCGATACATCTTCAATACCGCAGACGCGCGTCGATCCGGGCGCGCTGACATGACGCATCTCAAAAACCACTTCGCCAGCCTTGGCCGTGCCTTCGCGCACCGTCGGCGGATCATTGCCGATCATAAGGCGGGCGAGATTTTCCTCGCTTTCAGCCTTCGGATCAACGCTCGCCACAACTTTGCCTGCGCGAAGCACAACGCAGCGGTCTGCAAGCTCACGAATTTCATCGAGCTTGTGTGAAATAAAGAGAATGGAGACACCCTCGCTCGAAAGCTGATGCAGTGTCTTAAAGAGCTTGCGCACTGCCTGCGGCGTGAGGACGGAAGTCGGCTCATCCAGAATGAGGAGCTTCGGCTTAGTCATCAGCGCGCGAAGAATCTCAACGCGCTGGCGCTCACCCATGGAGAGTTCCATCACAACCGAGGCGGGATCCACCTCCAAACCGTACTTTTCGCCGAGCGAGCGAATTTCACGTTCGATCTCTGCAGCCGAAATGCCGGTCGAAAGACCAAGCGCTACATTTTCCGTAACCGAAAGCGTATCGAAAAGCGCGAAATGCTGGTGCACCATTGCGATGCCGAGTTCTCGCGCCTGTGCCGGGGTTTCAACGCCGAGCGGATGCCCGTCAAAAGAAATTTCGCCCTCGTCTGGACGTGCGGCACCGTAGATGATTTTCATCAAGGTGGACTTGCCCGCGCCGTTCTCGCCGAGGATGGCGAGCACCTCACCGGGCGCAATATCAAGCGATACATGATCGTTTGCTGTAATGCCCGGATAGCGCTTCGTAATGTTGCGAAGGCTTAATCGTGGAGTCATGCCGATGTGGTCGGGCGCTTCAAAGGCGGCCGAATGGGATGAGAGTTGAACCGATGCGCCCATAATTTCCGTCATCTTTCGGAAAGGGAAAGTGCGCCCGATTGAAGCCCATTATTTTACCAAAACGAGCCGTAAAGCCCCGTCATAATGACATGGACCACCCACCTACCCAGTGCGTCACAACGAAGCGCTGCGCGATA
>OWJI01002116.1_pt1 | contig 11285 bp, 4 predicted proteins | sample 1732541 | NCBI WGS metagenome assembly OWJI01 (sample SAMN05065727, study PRJEB22554) | human gut metagenome | biome: ENVO:2100002; feature: ENVO:00000062; material: ENVO:00002003 | host: Homo sapiens | place: USA
GAGATCTGCGCATGTCTCGTGGGCTCGGAGATGTGTATAAGAGACAGCGGATGGAGATGGTCTGGCCATTGTCGATACCTGCGGGGATCTTGGCCTGAATGGTGCGGCGCTTGCGCTCTAAGCCACTGCCCCGGCAAGCGGTACAGGGAGTCTTGATGATGCGGCCCTTGCCGCCGCAGCGGCCGCAGGGAGAGGTGGTGGCGAACACACCCATGGGCGTCTGCCGCCGCACCTGCACCTGACCGGAGCCGTGGCAGTCCGGGCAGACCTCGGGCGAGGTGCCGTCGGCACAGCCGGAGCCGTGACAGACCGCGCAGGTCTCATAGCGGTCCACGCTGACCTCTTTCTCGCAGCCGAAGGCCGCCTCCTCAAAGCTGATGGTCACACTCAGGCGGATGCTCTCGCCCCGCTGGGGAGCGTTGGGGTTCCGGCGCTGGGCGGAGCCGAAGCCGCCGCCGAAGAAGCTGCCGAAAATATCCCCCAGATCGCCAAAATCGAAGCCGCCGGCACCGTAAGCACCGCCGCCGGCCCCCGCTCCGTAGTTAGGGTCCACACCCGCAAAGCCGAACTGGTCATAACGGGCTTTTTTATCAGAGTCAGAGAGAACCTCATATGCCTCGTTGACCTCCTTGAACTTCTCCTCTGCCTCTTTATTGTCAGGATTCAGGTCCGGATGATACTTCCGGGCCATCTTCTTATATGCGCGCTTGATCTCGTCCTCGGATGCGCTCTTGTCAACGCCCAGGACCTCGTAATAATCACGTTTTTCTGCTGCCATACTTGCTGCTCCTCTCAGGAATCACTTAAGGATCAGGAATCAGGAACCGGCTTCCCCGTTCCGGATTTCTCATCTCTAAGTTTGCTCCAAAACGGCCCCAATGGGGCGGGGAATGATCCCCGTCCCATCGGTTCCGATCCGTATAGCTTTTTTACTTCTTGTTCTGGTCGTCATCATCCACGACCTTGTAGTCGGCGTCATAATACTGACCGTCCTGCGCGCCGCCGGCCTGCTGGCCGCCCATGTCGGGACCGGTCTGGGCACCGCCCTGAGCGCCCTGGGGGTTGGCCTGCTGATAGAGCTTCTCGCTGACAGCGTAGAAAGCCTGAGTCAGCTCATCGGTAGCGGTCTTGATGGCGGCGGTGTCGGTGCCCTTCAGGGCCTCCTTCAGCTTGTCGATGCCGGCCTGAACCTTGCTCTTATCCTCGGCGGGGATCTTGTCGCCCATCTCATTCAGGGTCTTTTCGCTCTGATAGACCATCTGATCGGCCTGGTTGCGGGTCTCCACGTCCTCTTTCATCTTCTTGTCCTGAGCGGCATACTGCTCGGCTTCCTTGACAGCCTTCTCAATATCGTCCTTGCTCATGTTGGAGGAGGAGGTGATGGTGATATGCTGCTCGGTACCGGTGCCCAGATCCTTGGCGGAGACATTCACGATGCCGTTGGCGTCGATATCGAAGGTGACCTCGATCTGAGGCACGCCACGGCGGGCGGGAGCGATGCCGTCCAGATGGAAGCGGCCCAGGGACTTGTTGGCAGCAGCCATTTCACGCTCGCCCTGAAGGACGTTGACCTCCACAGAGGTCTGGTTATCCGCAGCAGTGGAGAAGATCTGGCTCTTCTTCACAGGGATGGTGGTGTTGCGGTCGATCAGCTTGGTGCACACGCCGCCCATGGTCTCAATGCCCAAGGACAGGGGGGTGACGTCCAGCAGCAGCAGGCCCTTCACGTCGCCGGTGAGCACGCCGCCCTGCAGGGCTGCGCCCATAGCCACGCACTCGTCGGGGTTGATGCCCTTGAAGCCTTCCTTGCCGGTCAGCTTCTTGACCTCATCCTGCACGGCCGGGATACGCGTCGAGCCGCCGACCAGAAGGACTTTGGAAATATCGTTGGCGGTCAGACCGGCATCGGCCATCGCCTGCTTGACCGGGCCTGCGGTCGCTTCGACCAGATGGGCGGTCAGCTCGTTGAACTTTGCACGCGTCAGCGTGACGTCCAGATGCTTCGGGCCTGTTGCGTCAGCGGTGATATACGGCAGGTTGATGTTCGTGGAGGTCACGCCGGACAGCTCGATCTTGGCCTTTTCGGCGGCTTCCTTCAGTCTCTGCATGGCGACCTTGTCGTTGGACAGATCGATGCCCTCTGCCTTCTTGAATTCGGAAACGAGGTAGTTCATGACGCACTCGTCGAAATCATCGCCGCCGAGGTGGGTGTTGCCGTTGGTGGCAAGGACTTCGATAACGCCGTCGCCGATGTCCAGAATGGAGACATCGAACGTGCCGCCGCCGAGGTCGTAGACCATGACCTTCTGCTCGGCTTCCTTGTCGACGCCGTAGGCCAGAGCGGCTGCGGTCGGCTCGTTGATGATACGCTTGACGTCAAGACCTGCGATCTTGCCTGCGTCCTTGGTGGCCTGACGCTGTGCGTCGTTGAAATATGCGGGAACGGTGATAACGGCCTCGGTGACGGTGCCGCCCAGATATGCCTCGGCGTCCGCCTTCAGCTTCTGCAGGATCATCGCGGAGATCTCCTGCGGGGTGTACTTCTTGCCGTCGATGTCGACCTTGTAATCGGAGCCCATGTGACGCTTGATGGAAGCGACGGTGCGCTCGTGGTTGGTAACGGCCTGACGCTTTGCGACCTGACCGACCATTCTTTCACCGGTCTTGGAGAACGCGACGACGGACGGGGTGGTGCGGTTGCCTTCGGCGTTCGCGATGACGACGGGTTCGCCGCCTTCCATAACTGCTACACAGCTGTTGGTAGTGCCAAGGTCAATGCCGATAATCTTACTCATAATAATTTCCTCCTATATGAATGCCTGTATTTACAAATTTATATACTGCCGGATCCCCGGCTTGGGTGCCTTTTAATTTGCAACCTTTACCATCGCGAAGCGGACGACCTTTTCGCCGACCTTGAAGCCCTTCTGGAAGACCTCCGCGATGACGTTTTCGCCAAGCGCTTCGTCCTCGACGTGCATGACCGCGTTATGAAGCTGCGGGTCAAAGACCTCGCCTGCCGCGCCGAAGCTCACGACGCCCAGCTTTTCCATGACGGAGACGAGCTGGTTCATCGTCATCTCGACGCCCTTTTTAAACGCGGCATCCTGCGTCTCCTGCGCCAGCGCCCGCTCGAGATTGTCGTACACGGGAAGGAACTTCTCGACCGTCTCCGAACGGATGTCGGTATAGAGGCTTTCCTTTTCCTTCTGGCTGCGCTTGCGGTAGTTGTCGTATTCGGCGGCCAGCCGCAGATAGCTGTCATGCTCCTGTGCCAACGCCTGCTGCGCCTTTTCAAACTCGCTTGCCTCCTGCTGCTTGGCTTCCTCGGGCTTTTTTTCCTCGGACTGCTTCGCGGCTTCGGCTTCGGTCTGCTGCGCAGCTTCTTCTGTCTGCTCGGCTGCGGAGGCGGCCTGTGCCTTTTCCTCCGAAGCCGGATTGCTGTTTGTTTTCTTACTCATATCTATGCCTCCGGGTCATTGTGCTTATTTTCCGGCCCTTCGATCGCCGGGGTCTGGTTTTTCTGGAACATCCGGCTCAGGTTCTCGGCGAAGTAGCTCAGCCGGGCGGTGATCTGCGCGTAATCCATTCTGGTCGGGCCGACCACGCCGATCAGGCCCTGCATCCCGTCGCCGATGTCGAACTTCGTCATGACGACGCTGGTGTCGCGCAGCTCCTTCGACACGTTTTCCGGGCCGACCAGGATCTGCGTCCGGCTGTCCGGGGAAAGTGCGGCGGGAAGATTGGAGACCACATCCTCGTCAAGTGCGGAGAGCATTTTCTGCGCCTTGTCGATGTCGTGGTACTCCGGCTGGCCGAGAAGCTTGGCCTGCCCGGTCATGTAGACCTCGCTGTGCTCCTGGTGCAGAAGCGACGTGACGAAATCCATGATGACGGGCACAAGGCTGGCCGCATTTCCGGCGCTTCTGGTCACGCGGGACAGAAGCTCGGGGCTGAGCTGTTCGGCGGTCAGCTCCGTGACGCTTGCGTTCAGCACTGCGCCGAGAAGCTTCAGATCCGCCTCCGTCAGCTCGACCGGGAGCCGGATGAGCTTATTCTTGACGGAGCTGTCGCTCAGCATCACGACGAGAATAAAGCTGCCGCTGTCCGCGAGGATCAGGTCGAACCGCTTGACCGTCAGCCCGGCGGCACGCGCCGCCATGGCGTAGGCGGGCAGATTCGTCATCTGCGAGACAAGCTTGCCGACCTGCGAGACGACCTTGTCGACCTCCTGCATTTTCAGCTCCATCGCCTGATTGATCGACTTCGTTTCATCGGTCGACAGGCGGTAGTCCTGCATCAGCTCGTCGACGTACAGCCGGTACCCGGCAGGCGACGGGATGCGTCCGGCGGAGGTGTGCGGCTGCTCCAGATATCCGAGCGTCGTCAGCTCCGCCATCTCGTTGCGGATGGTCGCGGAGGAAAAATCCATGTCCGGCATCTGCGCAATGGTCTTGGACGCCACCGGCTCCGCCGTGCGGATGTAAAGATCCACGATCGCACGCAGGATCTTCTTTTTCCGGTCTGAAAGCTCCATGGTTCGTTCCTCCTTTCGCCTTAGCACTCTTTATCCCTGAGTGCTAAACGCAGTGTACCACCGCCTGCCAGCGTTGTCAATACCTACAGACTTAAATTATTTGTGAACAATTCATATCTTATGTATGAATGCCCCGGCGGGGCGGTTTTATCAGCCGCGGCGCCCGGATCCGCAGCATCAGCCGGCTTCCCGGACAGCGTTCCTGCCCGTCTGGCGGGGACTGCAGGGCAGGCTTTGTCTGCCGTTCAGGGATTATATAGACAAAATCCACAAAAAATTCCCGGTAAAATTTACGTAAAATCGGTAAAATCTCTGTAAAGGCACTGGATTTTAACGGGTGGAACTGCTATACTATGAAATACAGAACTCTGCGACTGCGGCTCCCGTGACCGGCAGCCGTTTTCGTTTCTGTATCAATCCGCAGAAGGAGGGTTCAAAAGAGGTGCTTCGCGCGGGACAGGCCCGCGCACGACACGAACATTCGAATTCTGAAAGAAATCAGGAGGAAATGCAAGCATGAAAAAACGCACAACGCGGTGTCTCGCGCTGCTGCTGGCCGTCGTCATGGTCCTTTCGGTCATGCCGGTCGCCATGGCGGAGGAGACAGCGCAGACGCAGACTTACACCAAGGTCACAAAAGCGCCTGCAGACTGGTCTGGTACATACCTGATCGTGTCCGAGGGTGACAAACTGATTATGGACGGTTCCCTTGACAAGCTTGACGTTGAAGGGAACAAGGTCGATGTTACGATCACCGACAGCAAAATCACCGGTGATTATGCGAAATATGCGTTTACCGTTGAGCCGATGACTGGCGGCTACGCCATCAAGTCTGCAAGCGGAAAGTATATTTCGGGTAAGTCCGGAAGCAACAAGCTGAACAGTGGTTCCACACAGTCCCTCAATACGATTGAACTTACCAGCGGTAAGGTGATCGTTACCAGCGACGGAACAACACTGCAATACAACAATGCAGCAAAGAACGGCACCAGATTCCGTTACTACAAGTCGCAGAATCAGCAGCCGATCTCGCTGTACAAGATTGAAACCGCAGCCAAGCAGCAGGTCGAAACCCCGACTGCGAACGTAGCGGACGGCGCTGAGATCGAGGTTGGCACGGAGATCAAGTTCGAGTGCAAGACCGAGGGCGCGACGATCTACTACAAGACCGCAGGCACGGAGTATCAGGAATACACCGGCCCGATCTCGGCTTCGCAGATCGAGACGTACACCGTCATGGCCAAGAAGGACGGCATGAACGACAGCGAAGAGCTGGTCGTTTCCGTCAAAGTCTATGAGCTGGTCGACAAGTACGTCAAGGCTGAGACCATTGCGACCGATGACAAGGTCGTGATCTACAACGCTGGCAACGGCTATGCTGTTGCAGGCGAAGTGAAGTCCAGCTACTATCTCACCCCCGCCGCAGCGACGGTCAATGAGAATGCCCTGACGGCGGACAGCTTTGAGAATCTGGTCTGGACGGTCACGAAGAACGAGGACAATACATACACCTTCGCGCAGGGTGAAAGCATCCTCACGATGGGTCAGAGCAACGGCAAGTTCAACCTGAACCTGACCGGGAGTGACACGGCGAAGTGGGACGTGGAAGTCTGCAATGCAGAAAATGCATCCTACTATATGTCCGGCAATGGCTTGACCGGCCAGTATGGCAAGGTCTACATGGAGTACTATGCCAAGTACACCGAGTTCAGCGCCTACTGCACCAGCACGGATCGTCTGACGGAGAAGGACTTCGGCATGACGTTCTACAAGCTGACGCGGGAAAAGAACTTCATCGGCGGCCTTGTGCCTCCTCCCACCCCGACCCAGAAGGTCGCGACCCCGACGGCTTCCCCCGCTACGGGTGAAGTAGAAAAGGGCACGAATGTCACGTTCTCCTGCGCGACGGAGGGTGCGACGATCCTCATTGCCACGGACGGCACGACCTTTAACGAGGGTACCGAGGCGACGGTGAATGAAGACGTCACCTTCACAGTCAAGGCCACGAAGGCCGGCATGGACGACAGCGACGAAGCGACGTTCACCTATACGGTCAGGAAAGAAGATGGAGAGGACAAACTTGGAAAGCTAACTTCTGCTGACCAGTTGACAGACGGCTCTTATGTCATGATTGTTTCCACCGGCTACGCACCGCTGGAACTCAGCGGGAAGTGGCTGACGGTTGTACAGCCGACTGTAGCGGAGGACAAGGTGACGAAGACGGAAGGCGCGGTTTGGACGCTGAAGGTAAGCGGACAGTCTGTTACGCTGACTGATAAAAACGGCATGGCCATTGCACCTTCCGGTGGAAACAGCAATGGCATTCAGTCTGGTAATTATAGCTGGGCGTGGTCGTTCAGCGCAGAAAATCAGACCTTCAAATTTATGGGTGCCGGTGATGATACTGTTACGCTGGCCAGCAATACCAGCACGGATTCTACATACGGTGGTTTTAACAAGTTTAAAGCCTATAAGAACAACACGGTTGCAAGTCAGCAGTATCCGTGCGAGTTCACGCTCTACCGGGTCGACCCTGCATCTGCTGACCAGCCCTCCGGCGATCTGCCCAAGCCCGGCGACAAGTTCGTGATCTACAACCAGAACGCACAGGCGGTTCTGGCGGCGGAGAACGATTCGAAGTCCATTGAAAAGGCGGCAGCCACCGTCGCGGACGGCAAGGCCACCCCGGCGAACGGCGCTGTCGTGTTCACCGTCGAGCAGAACGGCGAATACCTCCGCTTCTACAGCGACGCGTATGGCTACCTCTGCTCCAACGGCACCGGCAACAACGCGTTCTACAGCAAGGACTTCTCCGAAGAGGGCGTTACGACTGACGACGCCGACTGGCTCGTCCGCGAATGCTCCGGCGGCGTGGGCGGCTATGAGATGGAGAGCCGCACGGCGAAGTTCAACAATAGGTATAGCCAGTGGTTGGAGTACTACTCCGATTCGTTCAAGACCTACAGCATGGATAAGAGCAAGGTCACGGATTACACCATCTACTCCTTCTTCTTCTATCCCGTGGCGGACGGCGTGAATGTGGACGGCGGCCTCGTCGTGCAGCCCACCATCACCTTCCCCGAAACCATGCTCCCGGCCTATGTCGGCAGCGATTACGAGTTTGAACTCGAGATCGACACAATCTATGAAATCGACAATCCGTGGATCGAGTACAGTGTCAAGAAGGCCGACGGAACGTACATCCCCGGCATCAGCCAGCTGCAGGGCAACACGGACGTGGAGGTTCTGGACGGCTTCACCACCGGCAAGGGCCGCGTCCATATCACGGTCTTTGATTCGGATATCGCGAAAGCAGCTGAGGCTGGCAGCACGATGACCCTGACCTTCGCGTTCAAGGATATCAAGGGCAACGAGGCCAGAGCGTCCTACACCGTCGACATCCTCGACGAGCCTGTGATCTCCAACGTAACGCCCGCGCAGGGCGCGCAGACCGGCGAGAACAAAAAGCCGACGATCTCCGCGGAGATCTCGAACGCTGGCGAGAACGCCAGCGTAACGATGACTGTCAACGGTGAAAAGGTCGATGCTGCCTACGCGAACGGCAAGGTCACCTACACCCCGGCTGCCGCTATGGCGGACGGCAAGGTCACGGTAACTGTGACGGTCAAGCGTGCGGATAAAAAGGAAACCAGCAAGACCTGGTCCTTCACCATCGGCGAGGCGACCTTCCAGCGCTACTTCGGCCAGCTGCACTCCCACACGCAGTATTCCGACGGCGCTGGCTCGCTGGACAGCGCACTGGCGTATGTCAAGGCGCTGCCTGACAATGCGAACGTTGACTTCGTCGCATTCACCGACCATTCCAACTACTTCGACAGCAAGAATAACCCCAACGTCGAAGCGGCTCTGTATGACACGTCTCTTGTCAAGGATTCCGATCCCAGCCACAGCTGGGCGACCTACAAGAACGCTGTCGCAGCCTTCAACGCGGCCAACGCGGGCAAAATGGTCGCCATTGCGGGCTTTGAAATGACGTGGTCCGGCGGTCCCGGCCATATCAACACCTTCAATACCCCCGGCATCGTTTCCCGCAACAACACGACGCTCAACAACAAGACCAAGGATGCTGGCCTGCAGGCCTACTACAAGCTTCTGTCGCAGACAGAGGGCGCCAACTCCATCAGCCAGTTCAACCATCCGGGCACGACGTTCGGCAACTTCATTGACTTCGGTTACTGGGATGCTGTCGTTGACACCCGTATGTACATGGTCGAAGTCGGCAACGGCGAAGGCCAGATCGGCGCAGGCGGCTATTATCCCAGCTACGAGCAGTACATCATGGCGCTCGACAAGGGCTGGCACGTCGCCCCGACCAACAACCAGGATAACCACAAGGGCCGCTGGGGCAACGCCAACGACGCCCGTGACGTCATCCTGACCGACGACTTTACCGAGGCCGGTATCTACAGCGCGATCAGAAGCCGCTGTATGTACGCCACCGAGGACAAGAACCTCGATCTGGACTACACGGTCAACGGCAGCATGATGGGCTCCATCATTGACGTTCCCGAGAAGCTGAACTTCGAGATCTCCTTCAACGATCCCGACCGTACCGATTCCATCGCCAAGGTCGAGCTGGTCGTCAACTCCGGCAAGGTCGCCTATACCTGGGACAGTGCTGCGGATCTCGCCAAGGGCTCCGTCAGCGTGGAACTGGCGCCTGAGTACACCTATTACTTTGTCCGTGTCACCGAGGGCGACGGCGATCTGGCCGTGACCGCGCCTGTCTGGGTCGGCGAATCGCTCAAGCTTGGCATTTCCAAGGCTGAATGCGGCACGTCCACCCCGGTTACCAACGAAGAGCTGACCATCACCACCACGTTCTTCAACAGTGAGGCAAAGCCCGCTACCATCAAGTCCATCACCTATGCCATCGGCGGCGAACCCATCGGCACCGCGACGGATCCCATCACGCTGGCTGCAAGCAGCACGCAGGATGTGGAATTCAAGTATACCCCGACCAAGGCCCGCATCATGACCGTCCGGATCACGGCTGTGATTGAGCAGGACGGCAAGGAGTACACGTTCACCAAGGACGTCACGCTCGATGTGCTTGACGCGAGCAAGCTTGTCTACATCGGCATTGACGCCTCGCACTACAACGAATACGTTGCAGGCAACTATAAGGACTCCATGGGCAACTTCGGCGAACTGGCTGCGGCCTATTCCGTGCGTACAGTCACGCTGAAGACCAGCGAGGAACTCATCGCGGCCTGCGGCAATTCCAAGTACAAGGCCATCATCCTGACGGCTCCGTCCCGCCGTCTGGAAGCGGCCCAGAAGGATCCGAAGACCTATTCCGAGGACGAGCTGAACGCCCTCAAGACGTTCAACGACAATGGCGGTATGGTGATCCTCGCCGGTTGGTCTGACAACTACGAGAATTACCCCATCATCCAGAACAACCCGGACATCAAGCATATGGCCGCGACGCAGAACGAGGTTCTGGCCAAACTCGGCTCCAGCCTCCGTATCTCTGACGACGCAACGTATGACGATGAACGCTCCGCAGCCGACGGCGTTGACAAGTGGAGACTCTACTTCTCGTCCTACAACATGGAGAACCCGCTTCTGAAGGGCGTGGAATTCGACGAAGAGCATCCGTTTGACAAGCTCTACACCGAACGCTTCAGCCACTACGGCGGCGCGTCCATCTACGCAGTTGACGCAAGCGGCAATGCAACCTCCACGCTGCCCGCAACGGTCAGCCCGGCAGTCTACGGCCATGCAACGACCTACTCTGTGGACGTTGACAGCGACGGCCTCGGCGGCGCAGCTACCCCGAAGTACACCTTCGCAAAAAACGATGACCGCCTGATGGTCATGGCGTCCGAGCAGATCGAGGGCAAGGGCCTCATCATCGTCTCCGGCGCAGCCTTCATGTCGAACTTCGAGGTGCAGTACCAGGTCTCCGACAGCGGCGCGGAGAAGAACTACTCCAACTACAAGATCTGCCAGAATCTCGTCTCCATGCTCAACCAGACCGAGATCACCAAGATCGCGGATGTGCAGGCAGAGCCAGAGGAGGGCGTCAAGTTCACCGTGGAGGGCATCGTGACCTCCAACGCCTCCGGCCATGACAAGGATACCGCGTTCTTCGACTGCATCTATGTGCAGGACAACACCGCCGGTATCAACGCCTTCCCGGTCGCAGGCAACTTTAAGATCGGCGATAAGGTCCGTGTCACCGGTACGACGTCCTCCTATCAGGGCGAGCGTCAGCTGGCTGTGACGACGAAGATCGAAAAGATCGCGGACGCAGCGGCTCCGGCTCCCAAGGAAGTCACCGCCGCGCAGATCAACGACGGCTCCGTCCTCGGCAGCCTCGTCAAGATCAAGGGCACGATCACCAGAGTGGAAGAGGCCGAAGGCAAGATCCAGACCATCATGGTCAGGGATGCGGCAGGCAAGGAAGCCCGCGTCTTCATCGACGGCTACATCACGAAGGACAAGGAAGTCCAGAACGCCATCGTCGGCAATCAGGTCGAGGCGGTTGGCCTTGCCTCCTATGACAACACCTTCGTCCTCTCGGACGGCACGCAGGTCTACCCGCGTATCCGTATCCGCGACCGCGCTGACGTCGTCTGCACCGCAGGCGAGACCCCGGTCGAGACGTGGAGCATCACCTACGTCACCGATGGCGGCACGATTGGCGGCCTCTACCCGGTGACCTACACCGCTGTCTCTTATACACATCTCCGAGCCCACGAGACCTGCGCAGATCTCG
>OWJI01002125.1_pt1 | contig 11249 bp, 9 predicted proteins | sample 1732541 | NCBI WGS metagenome assembly OWJI01 (sample SAMN05065727, study PRJEB22554) | human gut metagenome | biome: ENVO:2100002; feature: ENVO:00000062; material: ENVO:00002003 | host: Homo sapiens | place: USA
GATCTACACTTATGCGATCGTCGGCAGCGTCAGATGTGTATAAGAGACAGGAGTTCTTGATGAACTTGCTAAGGTTAAAGGCTCACTGATTACCATATTACAAAAAACTCAGGAAACTTACGGCTATTTGCCGAAAGAAGCTATTATTTATATAAGTGAAAGGACAGGCATTGCAGAAAGTGAAATTATGGGTGTTGCAACATTTTATACCCAATTTCGCCTGACACCTGTGGGCAAGTATCTTATTATGCTTTGCCAAGGTACTGCCTGCCATGTTAATTCAAGTGAACTTATATTGCAAACAATTAAGGATGAACTTGGAATTGAAGACGGGGAAACCACTGAAGACGGATTATTTTCACTTAAGTGTGTTGCCTGCCTCGGATGTTGTTCTCTTTCACCGGTTATGATGATTAACGAGAATACATACGGCTCACTCACTCCTGAAAAAACAAAGAAAATACTTAAAGAATTGAGGGAGGCAGAATGATGAAAATTGTTGTAGGCGAAGGTTCTTGCGGTATTGCAGCAGGCGCTGAAAAAGTAAGGCAGGCATTATTAAAGGAAGATTTGAACGGTGCCATGCTTACCATTGCAGGTTGTATAGGTATGTGCTACCTTGAACCGATTGTTGATATTTATGAAGACGGAAAGGAAGTAAAACGCCTTGTTCGTGTAACAGAAAATGATGCAAAGAAAATTGCAGAATATGCAAAAACAGGGGATGAAAATGCAATCGCCCCGCTTCTTGTATCTGATGAAGATAAAGAATTTTTAAATAAGCAAACTCGTATTGCTCTTCGCCGTTGCGGTATTATAAATCCTGATGAAATTGAAGATTTTATTCAGGCTGACGGTTATACTGCTATTAAAAAAGTTCTCAATGAAATGACACCGGAAGATGTTATTGAAGTTATTAAAACATCAGGCCTTGCAGGCCGCGGCGGTGCAGGCTTCCCGACTTGGTTTAAGTGGAATGCGGCAAGACAGAGTGACGGTGAAGAAAAATACCTTATTTGCAATGCGGATGAGGGTGACCCAGGTGCATTTATGGACAGGGCTGTAATTGAATCTGACCCGCATACTCTTATTGAGGGTATGCTTATCGGTGCATATGCAATCGGTGCAAAAAATGCGGTAGTATATGTCAGAGCCGAATATCCGCTTGCTATTAAAAGGCTTGAAAGAGCTATTGAGCAGGCAACCGAAGCAGGCTATTTGGGTGATAACATCCTCGGTACAGATTTCAGCTGTAAAATGACCATTAAAGCAGGTGCAGGCGCATTTGTTTGCGGTGAGGAAACAGCACTTATTGAATCACTTGAAGGTCACAGGGGTATGCCAAGGTTAAAACCTCCGTTTCCGGCACAAAGCGGTTATTGGAGAAAACCGTCTAACATCAACAATGTTGAAACATTTGCAAATGTAAGCTGGATTATAAATAACGGCGGCGCAGCTTTTGCAAGTATGGGTACAGAAGGTTCAAAGGGTACAAAAGTATTTGCTGTAACAGGTAAAGTTAAAAGAAGCGGACTTGTTGAAATTCCTATGGGTAAAACTCTTCGCGATGTTATATTTGATATTGGCGGCGGAATGAAGGGTGACAAGGCATTTAAAGCTGTGCAGATGGGCGGCCCATCGGGCGGTTGTATTCCTGCCGAACTTATTGATACCGTAATTGATTACAAGGCACTCGGTGCAACAGGTGCAATTATGGGTTCAGGCGGTATGGTTGTAATGGATGAAGGTACATGTATGGTCGGTATGGCTAAATTCTTCCTTGACTTTACTGCAAAGGAAAGTTGCGGCAAATGTATTCACTGCCGTATCGGTACAAAGAGAATGCTTGAAATTCTTACAAGAATTACAAATGGTGAGGGGCAAGACGGTGATGTTGAGCTTCTTGAAGAGCTTTGCTACGGAATTAAAGACGGTGCGCTTTGCGGCTTGGGCCAAACTGCGCCAAACCCTGTATTAACTACTATTAAATATTTCCGTAATGAATATGAAGCACATATTAACGAAAAGAAATGCCCTGCGGGCGAATGTTCATCACTTATTGAATATTCTATTGATAAAGATAAATGTAAAGGCTGTACACTTTGCGCAAGAAATTGCCCTGTAAATGCAATTTCCGGCGAAGTTAAATCGGCACACACAATTGATGTAAACAAATGTATTAAATGCGGTAAATGCATTGCTACATGTCGCTTTGGCGCAGTAGTAAGAAAGTAAGGAGGGAGCAGATAAAATGGAAAATGTAAAATTAACTATTAACGGTAAGGAAATTACTGCTCCTGCCGGCAGTACCATTCTTGAAGCGGCAAGGCAAAACGGAATTTATATTCCTACCCTTTGCTATGATGAAGCAGTTGAAGTTTACGGTGCTTGCGGACTTTGTGTTGTAGAGGCCGAGGGTATACCGAAGCTTCTCCGTTCTTGCTCGGCAAAAGTAAGTGATGGAATGGTAATCAATACCGAAAGTGAAAGAGTTATTAAATCAAGAAAAATTGCTATGGAGCTTTTAATGTCTGCCCATGACGGCGACTGCATTGCACCATGCCAGCTTGCCTGCCCTGCAAATACAGATTGCCAGGGTTATGTAGGCCTTATTGCAAACGGTGAATTTGACTCGGCATTAAAGCTTATTAAAAATAAAATTCCGCTTCCTGCATCTATCGGCAGAGTATGCCCGCACCCTTGCGAAAAGGCATGCAGAAGAGGAAAAGTAGATGAACCTATAAATATAGTTCAGCTTAAGAGCTTTGCTGCCGACCTTGATTTAAAAGGTGACAGCTACATTCCTGAAACAGCAGAGAAGACAGGCAAAAAGGTTGCAATCGTAGGTGGCGGACCTGCAGGACTTACTGCTGCATATTACCTTGCACAGCTTGGCCACGAAGTAACTGTTTTTGATATGATGGATAAAATGGGCGGTATGCTCAGATACGGTATTCCGCAATATCGTTTGCCAAAGGAAGTTCTTGACAGTGAAATCAAGATTATTGAAAAAACAGGTGTTCGCTTTTGCAACAATGTTAAGCTCGGCCGTGATATTACTATTGAAAATCTTAAGAGTGTGAATGACGCGGTTATTCTCGCTCCGGGTGCTTGGAAATCCACTCCGATGAGAGTTAAGGGTGAAGATACACAAGGTGTATACGGCGGTATAGATTTTCTTAGAAGTGTTATTCAGGGTAAGGCTGTTGAAATAGGCGAAAAAGTTGCTGTTTGCGGCGGCGGTAACACTGCTATGGACGCTTGCAGAACTGCTGTTCGCCTCGGTGCAAAAGAAGTTTATGTAATTTACAGAAGAACCGAAAAGGAAATGCCTGCCGAAGAAATTGAAATTAAGGAATCAAAGGAAGAGGGAGTTACATATAAATTCCTCACAAATCCGCTTGAAATTCACTCACAAAACGGAAAAGTAAGCGGTATGACACTTCAGCTTATGGAACTCGGTGAGCCTGACGCATCAGGCAGAAGACGCCCGGTTGCAATTGAGGGTAAGACGGAATATCTTGAACTTGACAGTGTGATTATGGCAATCGGTCAGAAGCTCGATTCGGATGATTTTAAAGATACTGTTGAACTTACACAAAGAGGAACAATATCTGCCGATGAAGATACATTTCTTACAAATCTTGACGGTGTATTTGCAATCGGTGATGCTACAAACAAAGGTGCATCAATTGCTATTGCCGCAATCGGCGAAGCTGACAAGTGCGTAAAAGTTGTTGACGCATATTTAAAGGGCGAAAAGCTTGATTTTACAGAGCCTTATATCAGCAAGCGCGATGAGGATAAAATTGATTTTTCAGGCAAAACTAAAGAGGCACAGATAGTTGCCGAAGTTTTACCTGCTGAAAAGAGAAAGGCTTGCTTTGATGAAGTTTCACTCGGCCTTACTGTTTCGCAGGCACAAAAAGAAGCTGAAAGATGCCTTGAATGCGGATGCCGCGAATATTTCAAGTGTAAGCTTTTGAATGTTGCGCAGAGGTATGATATTCATCCGGAGCGTTTCGCAGGCGAAATGCCACAGAAATATACCAAGGATGCAAATTCGTTTATTGAAAGAAATACTGCTAAATGTATTCTTTGCGGCCTTTGTGTTCGTTCTTGCCGTGAGGTTGAAGAACTCAGTGTACTCGGACTCTTAGGCCGTGGCTTCAAAACAAGTGTTACACCTGCTTTTGCACTCCCGCTTGACCAAACAAAGTGTACCAACTGCGGACTTTGCGTAAGCCTTTGCCCGACAGGTGCGCTTACTGAAAAGTCAAATCTTAAAAAGCAAGTACCTCTTGCAGAAAAATATTCGCTTGAGTCACTTGATATTGACGGAAATAAGTGTGATTATCTTGTATCCCGTTATGACGGTAAAATTCTTCGTGCAGTTCCTCATAATGAAAACGCAAGAAAGTGCAAATTAAATCGCGACGAGGTAATTTCAAAGCTTTCATAAGATGGACGAATTTTAAAGTAATAGAAATTAAAAAGAGCGTTTTGAAAATATAGAAGTAACATAAAAAGAAGTTCAGTCTTTTGACTGAACTTCTTTTTTATATCATTATTTTGAAAGGAAAGAAAAAATACCTTTCTTTTTTTCATAAGGCTCTGATTTAAAGCTTGTAACATCATAGCCGGTATCAGCAATTGCTTTTTTTATTTTTTCTTCATCTATTTCATTTTCGCTTATAATTTCGGCAATTCCTTTTGTGTGCGATGAACTTACTTTTTTAACTTTAAATTCGCGCCTTATTACATCATTGATGTGCGATTCGCACATTCCACACATCATACCAGCTATTCCTATTGTAGTTTTAATCATACAAACACACCTCCACAGGTTAGCATTAACTAACCATAATCAGATTAGCACAATAATCATAATTTGTCAACAAAAAAACCGAGATTATTCAATCTCGGTTTTTGCTTCTATTTCTTTTTAAATTTATCAAAAAAGCCTTCTTTTCCGCTGTTTTTCGGCGGAACATAGGTTTTGTCAAATTCTTTTAAAAGTTGCTTTTGTTCGGATGTAACATTTTTAGGAATATCAACAATTATCCTTACATGTTCATCACCTTTGCCCATACCGTTTAAGCGGGAGATACCTTTATTGCCTTTAAGTGTAAAGACTTCGCCCGGTTGTGTACCGGCAGGGATGTTCAACTTGACATTTCCTTCAAGAGTAGGTATTTCAACCTCTGCACCAAGTGTTGCTTCAACAATGGAAATGTGCTTATCAAACCATACATCATAACCGTCACGCTTAAAATATGCGTGCTTTTTAATGCTGATAATAACTTTAAGGTCACCTGATGGGCCACCGTTAGAACCTGCGTTACCAAAGCCGCGCACATTAACTATTTGGTTATTATCAATACCGGCAGGTATATTGACTTCAATTTTCTTTCTGGTTCTGACTTTACCCTTTCCGTTACATTTCTGGCAAGGCGTATTGATTATTTTACCTGTACCGCCGCAGCGTGAGCAGGTACGCTGTGTACTCATTACACCAAGCGGTGTACGCTGTGAAACTGTTTGCACACCTGAACCGTGACATTCAGGGCATACGGTAGGGGTTGTGCCTTTTGCCGCACCTGTGCCGCCGCATTCGCTGCAGTCCATAACACGCATAACTTCAATAGTCTTTTTGCAGCCTTTTGCAGCTTCCTCAAATGTAAGAGTGACTGATGCCTGTATGTCACGACCTCTTGACGGGGCATTAGGATTTCGCGAGCTGCCGCCAAATCCACCGCCGAAGAATGATGAAAAAATGTCACCTAAATCAATATCGCCGTCAAAGCCGCCGCCAAATCCACCGCCGAAGCCGCCGCCCTGGCCTGCACCGTAGTTAGGGTCAACACCGGCAAAGCCGAATTGGTCATAGCGTGCTTTTTTCTGCGGGTCTGAAAGAACTTCATAAGCTTCGTTACATTCTTTAAACTTGGCTTCAGCCTCAGGATTATCCGGGTTTAAGTCAGGGTGGTATTTCTTTGCCGTTTTTCTGTATGCTTTTTTGATTTCGTCGTCACTTGCGTTTTTGCTTACGCCAAGCACTTCGTAATAATCTCTTTTATCTTCAGGCATATACTTTAACCCTTTCTTTTATGTTCATTTACCAAAAGAGAGCTGTCTAATATAAGACAGCCTCTTAGGTATTATATAATAATTTATTATGATGTCAAGACTTAGTTGTCATCAACTTCGGTATAGTCAGCGTCAGTATATTCCTGACCGCCGCCTTGTGCCTGTGCATTTGGGTCATATCCTGCACCCTGTGGGCCTGCCTGTGCGCCGCCCTGTGCCTGCTGTGCAGCTTCATAAAGCTTTTGTGAAACTTCATAAAACTTGTTTTGAAGGTCTTCCTGTGCTGATTTGATTGCATCTTCATTATCACCCTTAAGTGCTTCTTTCAATGCATCAACCTTTGTTTGAAGTGCTGATTTATCATCTGCTGAGAATTTATCACCGTCTTCGCTGATAAGCTTTTCAGTTTGGTAAACCATTTGGTCAGCGTTGTTACGAAGATCAACTGATTCTCTCTTCTTCTTATCTTCTTCAGCAAATTGTTCTGCTTCCTTTACAGCTTTATCAATATCTTCCTTGCTCATGTTAGATGAAGCGGTGATAGAAATTTCCTGTTGCTTGCCTGTGCCAAGGTCTTTAGCTGAAACATGAACAATACCGTTAGCATCAATATCAAATGTTACTTCGATTTGAGGCACACCTCTTCTTGCAGGAAGAATGCCGTCAAGGTGGAACATACCAAGAGTTTTATTATCTTTAGCAAATTCTCTTTCACCCTGAAGTACATGAACTTCAACAGAAGTTTGGTTATCTGCGGCAGTTGAGAAAATCTGGCTCTTCTTTGTTGGGATAGTAGTGTTTCTTTCAATAATTACTGTGTTTACACCGCCCATAGTTTCAATACCAAGTGAAAGCGGGGTAACATCAAGAAGAAGAAGTCCTTTAACATCGCCGCCGAGTACACCGCCCTGAAGGGCAGCACCCATAGCAACACATTCATCAGGGTTGATACCCTTGAATGGTTCTTTACCGCTGAATTTTTGGATAGCTTCCTGTACTGCAGGAATTCTTGTTGAACCGCCGACAAGCAAAATCTTGTCAATATCGTTCATTGAAAGGCCTGAATCTTGCATTGCTTGGCGAACAGGACCCATTGTTGCTTCAACAAGGTCAGCTGTCATTTCGTTGAATTTAGCTCTTGTAAGAGTTGTTTCAAGGTGCTTAGGGCCTGTTGCATCTGCTGTGATGAAAGGAAGTGAAATCTGAGCTGTTGTCATACCTGAAAGGTCAATCTTTGCTTTTTCGGCAGCTTCCTTAACTCTCTGCATAGCCATTTTATCGTTTGAAAGGTCAATACCTGTTTCGTTTTTAAATTGAGCTACAATGTAGTCCATAATTTTCTTATCAAAGTCATCACCGCCAAGGTGGTTGTTACCTGCTGTTGCAAGAACTTCCTGAACACCATCGCCCATTTCAATGATAGATACATCGAATGTACCGCCGCCAAGGTCATATACCATTACTTTTTGGTCATCTTCTTTATCAATACCAAAAGCAAGTGCGGCAGCAGTAGGCTCGTTGATAATTCTCTTAACATCAAGGCCGGCAATTTTACCTGCATCCTTTGTAGCCTGACGCTGTGAGTCTGTAAAGTAAGCAGGAACTGTGATAACTGCTTCTGTTACTTTTTCGCCGAGATAAGCTTCTGCGTCTGCTTTTAATTTCTGCAAAATAATTGCACTGATTTCCTGTGGGGTATAAGCCTTACCGTCAATGTTTACCTTGTAGTCTGAACCCATATGTCTTTTAATTGAAGAAATGGTTTTTTCAGGGTTTGTGATAGCCTGACGCTTTGCAACATTACCTACCATTCTTTCACCGTCTTTTGAAAATGCAACTACTGACGGAGTTGTTCTTGCACCTTCTGCGTTAGGAATTACTACCGGCTCACCGCCTTCAATAACACTTACGCAACTGTTTGTTGTACCTAAATCAATACCTATAATCTTTGCCATAATCTTTTTCCTCCTGAATTTGTATTATTAGTTTGCTGTTTTAACCATTGCAGGTCTTACAACTTTGTCATTATATTTATAGCCTTTTTGGAATACATCTGTGATTACATTTGCATCAAGCGAATCATCATCAATATGCATTACTGCGTGATGAAGATTTGGGTCAAACTGCTCACCTTGTTCTCCATAGGCTGTAACACCTAATTTTTCAAGTGATGCCATAAGACCATCATAGGTCATCTGAACACCCTTTTTAAGTCCTTCGTAATCTTCCTGCTCACTTGCAATTGCTCTTTCAAGGTTATCAACAGTGGCAAGAATTTCCGACACAGCTTTAATTGTAGCGAAAGCAAAGCTTTCATTTTTTTCTTTTTCACTGCGTTTGCGGAAGTTTGAATATTCGGCAGTTACTCTTAAAAGCTGCTCTTTTGTATCTTTAAGTTCTTTTTCAAGCGGATTTTCTTCTGCACTTTTTTCTGCCTTATCGGTAGCTTCAGTTTCTTTTTCCTCTTGTTTTTCTGCCTGTGTTTTTACTTCTTTTTCTTCATTATTTTTCTTTTTACTCATATTTTATGCCCCTTTCTTTGAAAGAAGTGTATCAACTGTGTTGATTATATAATTTATTCTCGGCAATATGCTTTCATAATCAATTCGCATTGAGCCGATAACACCTAAAACAGCTTTTTGCCCGCCTTCGTAATTATATTTTGCAATTACTGTGGATGTGTTTTTCATTTCATATATAGGGTTTTCATCACCTATCAGCAAAAGCTGCTTGCTGTTTGAATTTGCAAAGCTTTTTGACAGCTCCATCAATTGCTTTTTTTCTGTTAATAAGCCGAGAATCTTGTAAAGATCCGAACCAAGCTCGCTGTGTGAAAGTAAATTTGTTTCACCTTCAAGTGTTAATTTACTGTGCGATGCTTCATTACACAGCGCACAAAGCGATGAGAGGGCGGGAAGCATATCAAATATCCTTTCGCCTGCCACGCCGACTGCGCTTTGAATAAGTGCTAAATTAACATTTGTAAGCGGTGTGCCTGTTAAAAATTTAGCCGAAACCTCATAAAATTTCTTTCTGAAATCTTCATCAAGTGCGCAAGGCATATTGATTAGCGAAGATTTAATTTTACTGCCGACAGTTAACATTACAAGCATTGCTTTTTGATTGCCTGCCGGAATTAAATCAACACCTTGTATGCAATCATATGGGTCTTCAAGCGTTGCGCAAAAAGCTGCGCAGTGTGAATATTCCTCCAAAAGCTTGCAAGCGTCTGCCAAAAGCCTTTCAGGGTCACCCGAGTTTACCGAAAGGGCTTCGTTAATCTTATCTGTTTCATATTTGCTTATCGGCTTTTCCTGCATAATATTATCAACATAATATCTGTAAGAAGCTTTGCTCGGTACTCTTCCGCCGCTTGTGTGCCTTTGCTCAAGAAAACCTAATTGCGTCAAATAAGCCATTTCGTTTCTGATAGTGGCGCTTGATATTGAGTAGGGAAGAAGCTGACATAATGTTTTAGAACCGATTGGTTCGCCGGTACGCAAATAATGCTCTATAATCAAACCGAGTATTGCGTGTCGCCTTTCACTTATCATCCTTTCCACCTCTTTATCATATCGTTAGCACTCTATATACCCGAGTGCTAACTCTGTTATAATAGTATTACCTTTTTTTCAAGTTGTCAATACTTTTTTTCGAATTTCTCAAAATTTTCTTATTTTGTATATATTTTCATAACAATTTCAAGTGTGATTTGCGCCTATATAATATGGTATTAAATTATATATAATATATAGCATAAACTGTATACTAAAAAATAATTAAAATTGTTGATTGAAAAGTATACAGCATAATGATATTCTTTTTAGCAGGAGGTGAGCATATGAAAGAAAACACAAAAAATGCTCGAATCAATGTAAGGTCAATAACTTTTACGGCGGTTATGGCAGCATTGGTATTTGTATTTACTTACACATTTAAAATTCCGTTTGTAAACGGTTATACACACATTGGGGATAGTATGATTTTCCTTGCTATCGTATTTCTTGGCTATAAAAAAGCTCCTTTGGCTGCAGGTATCGGAGCAGGGCTTGCAGACCTTATCGGTGGATATTCAGCTTGGGTAGCGCCGACATTTATTATCAAATTTTTTATGGCACTTATCTGTGCGCTTATTATGGAAAAAGTAATTAAAAATAACAGAATTGTAGGCTATGTTGTAGGTTCAATTCTCGGCGGTGCATGGCAGATAGTTGCATACACAGTTGTTAAAATATTCCTTTTTGATAAGGCTTATGCATTTTCTTCTCTTCCTACTCTTGCTATTCAAACAGTAGTAGGTATTGTAGTAGCCGCAGTATTTATTGTAGTATTTGATAAAACAAAAATCACAGCAAAGCTTAAAAAAATGGTAGGTTAATTTAGGAGATAATAAAATGAAAAAAATAGATGCACATTCACATATCGGCAATTTCGGCGGCTGGGCAGGAGTTGCATTTACAAAGCAAAAATTGATAGAGCAAATGGATGAATACGATATTGAAAAAACATTTTTAACTGCTCCAAATTTTCAAGGCAATGATGAAGTAGTTGATGCTTTTCAATCATATCCCGATAAAATTGTTCCGTTTGTTTGGGTTAACCCGGCACTTGATGATGTTGAAAAGAAATTAAATCATTATATTAACGAAGAAGGATTTATGGGCATTAAAATGCAACCTCTTTTTGATGCATTTGTTGCAGATGACCCTGTTGTATATCCTGTAATGGATTTTGCAAGGGAATATGATGTACCTGTATTTATTCACTGCGGTCACCCGCCTTTTTCACTTCCGTGGAGCATTGCACTTCTTGCTGAAAAATACCCTGATGTAAGAGTTACTATGATACATATGGGCCATGGTCACGGAGTTTATATTGACGCTGCAATTAAAATGGCTAAGAGATATGACAATATCACTCTTGAAATGAGTGGTATGCCAATGGGCAGTAAAATCAAGGAAGCTTATGAAACAGTCGGAAAAGACAGAATAATGTTCGGTATTGACTCACCGTTTCATCATCCTACTGTTGAAATTCAAAAGGTACTTTCATGCGGACTTGACGAAAAAGCACAGGAAGATGTTTTCTACAATAACGCTAAGAAGTTATTAAGCTGTCTCTTATACACATCTCCGAGCCCACGAGACATGCGCAGATCT
>OWJI01002141.1_pt1 | contig 11199 bp, 9 predicted proteins | sample 1732541 | NCBI WGS metagenome assembly OWJI01 (sample SAMN05065727, study PRJEB22554) | human gut metagenome | biome: ENVO:2100002; feature: ENVO:00000062; material: ENVO:00002003 | host: Homo sapiens | place: USA
CCATGAAGAGAACTTTTCAGCCCAAGAAGCGTCAGCGCAAGGAAGTTCATGGCTTCCTGACCCGCATGAGCACCAAGAACGGCCGCAAGGTCATCAACGCACGCCGTGCTAAGGGCCGCAAGAGCCTGACCGTCTGATCCTGAGCAGTATGCATCAGGTCCGGCGCAGAATGGAATATGCGCAAAAAGGCCGCTGATATTGGATTGGCGGTCTTATTTTTTTACCCGGCATTCGGGAAAAAAGGCCGGAAAGCTGCGGTGAATAGTCGCATTGCCTAAAAAAACTGTCAAAGATTTGGCAGAGAAAACGCCCGGATGAGCTTTTCATGTCGGCGTTTTTTTGCTATACTGAACACTGAGCATTGCTTTTTTCCGGGCGGTGCTCCCACATCACCTGAAGGGAGGCGCACAGGATGCGCTATCGTCCCATCCGCCGCAACGGCGAGTTTGGCCGCGTGTATGCCCGCGGCAAGTCCTATGTCAACCAGGCGCTGGTGCTCTACGTGCTCAAAACGCGGAGCAAGCGCACCCGGGTGGGCCTGACGGCCACCAAAAAGATCGGCCACGCCGTGCAGCGCAACCGCGCCCGCCGTGTTATGAAGGCCGCCATCGACGAACATCTCGACTACAACATCGGCGGCTATGACCTCGTTTTCGTGGCCCGGGGCATGACCCCCCGGCTCAAGAGCTGGCAGCTCAGCGCCATCGTGGCAAAGCTCTTCGCCCAGGCCGGCCTGCCGGATAAGGCAAAACAGCCGGGCGCAAAGCCCCCAGCCACCCTGCCGCCGGTCCGGAAGCCCGAGGCGTGAGCATCTTTCAGAAAGCCCTCTGCGGGCTCATCCGGCTCTACCAGAAGTTCATCAGCCCGGGGCTGGGGCGGAACTGCCGCTTTTCGCCCTCCTGCAGCCAGTACGGCATCGAGGCCATCCGCACCCACGGCTGCGTCAAAGGGCTGCTGCTGACGGCGTGGCGCATCGCCCGGTGCAATCCGCTGGGCCGCTGGGGCTACGACCCCGTACCGGAAAAGGGCCGCTGGAAAAATCCGGCCCGGCATCTCTCGGCCTCGGCTCTGTTTTCCACCAGACACGAAAAATAAGTGGAAAACCTCTTCGCCGATGCTCTTTGGAAGAGCGCTGAAGCGGGGAAGACCTCTCCGTCACGGCTTCGCCGTGCCACCTCCCCTGGCGAGGGGAGGCTGAGAGGAAATGCTATTATAATTGCTTCTTGTGACGTGCTGAACTGTGGGCGGCGTGTCCTACGATAAAAATAACCGTCCCGCACCACAGGCGGGGCAGAATGGACAGAGACATGAATATTTTGTACATCCTCGGTGTACCTCTCGGCTATGTGATGGAGTGGATCTACAACCTCATCCCGAACTACGGCTGGGACATCATCATCTTCACCATCGTCATCCGCCTGCTCAGTATCCCTCTGCAGCTCAACCAGCAGAAGAGCATGGCCAAGATGTCCGCTTTCCAGCCGATGATCGCCGACATCCAGAAAAAGTACAAGGACAAGCCCGAAAAGCAGCAGGAAGAGCTGCTCAAGCTCCAGCAGGAGTACGGCTATAAGCCCACCGCCGGTTGTATGCCCATGCTGGTCAACTTCCTCGTCATGTTCGGCGTCATCGAGGTCGTGTACCGCCCGCTGCAGCGCATCTTCCACATCGGCGCCGACGCCATCACCGCCGCAGGCGATGCCATGACCGCTCTGGGCATCAGCTTCACTCAGGTGACCCGCGACACCAATATCATCGCACAGGTGCTGGCCGGTGAGTCCACCGTCACCTCTGTGTTCACCGCAGACCAGCTGAACACCATCACTGAGTTCGGCCAGCACATGGATTTCTTCGGCATCGACCTGACCCGTGTGCCGCAGTACAGCCTGGCAGCAGACAACCTGCCCCTGCTGATCTTCCCCATCCTGGCTGTCGTCACCATGTTTATCTCCACCCACATCAGCATGAAGGCATCCGGCCAGGAGATGCAGGGCAGCATGAAGCTGACCATGTATATGATGCCTCTGATGTACGTCTTCTTCTGCTTTACCGTTCCCTGCGCATTCTCTCTGTACTACGTCATTTCCAACATCGTGATGACCGTCCAGACCCAGGTCATGCGCAAGATCTATGACCCCGAGAAGATGAAGGAGCAGGTCAAGGCCGAGATCGCTTCCCGCAAGAAGGAAGAGAAGCGCGGCGTGAAGAGCACCACCATCAAGGTCCAGGACGAGAAGACCGGTGAGGTCGTGGAAAAGAACATCTCCGCCAGCGAGATGAACAAGCGCCGCCTCGAGTATGCCCGCCAGCAGGATGCTGAGCGCTACAAGGACGAGCGCACTGTCCCGCTGAGCGAGCTGCAGAACAAAAAGGAGGATTGACGGTTATGATCCGTACGCAGGAAGCGACCGGCAAGACGGTCGATGAAGCACGCACCAACGCCTGCGCTCTGCTGGGCGTGGAAAAGGACGACATCAACGTCAGCTACGAAGTGCTGGAAATGCCCCAGAAGACCGGTTTTCTGGGCCTGAAGCTCACTCCCGCCAAGGTCCGCGTCAGCGTCGAGCTGCCGGACGAGCCTGCGGCAGCTCCTGCTGCCCCTGTTGAGGAGCCCACTCCCGTTGTGGAGGAGAAGGCTGCTCCTGTGGCTGAGCCTGTCGTCGAAGAGACTGCCCCTGAGGCTCCCGCTGCTGTGGAAGAGCCTGCTGCTCCCGCTGAGGAAGCTGCCCCTGCCGAAGAGCAGGCTGCTCCCGCCGCAGAGGGCGAAGAGGTGGAAGTCCCCATCAACATCGAGGAGAACGCCAAGGTCAAGGCCGCTGTGGACTACCTGAAGGATGTCATCGAGAAGATGGGCGTACAGGACGTCAAGTTCAGCGCTGTGCAGAAGGGTGAGGCTACCATCATCCGTCTGGACGGCGAGAAGATGGGCGCCCTCATCGGCCGCCGCGGCGAGACGATGGAGAGCCTGTCCTATCTGGCAAGCCTCGTGGCAAACCGCCTCGAGGGCGACTACATCAAGCTGGGCCTCGACGTGGCCGGCTACCGCGACAAGCGCGAGAGCGACCTGACCGCACTGGCACAGCGCATCGGTGCCAAGGTGCGCCGCACCGGCCGCAGCTTTGCCATGGAACCCATGAACCCCTACGAGCGCCGCATCATCCACTCTGCCATCAGCAAGATGGAGGGGGTCCGCAGCGAGAGCAAGGGCGAGGGCCGTGACCGCCGCGTGGTCATCTATTCCACCGCACCGGATGCCCAGACCGAGAACACCTACGGCGAGCGCCGTCCCCGCGGCGGCCGCCCCGGCAACGGACGCCGCCCCGGCGGCAACCGCAATGGCGGCTATCGCGGCGGCAGCCGTTCGGAGCACGGCGACCGCAACGGCAGCCGCGGCGGTTACCGCGGCAGCCGCAACGGCGGCAACCGTGGGCCCCGTCCTTCCGGTGTGCCGGAGCGCACCTATGCGCCCCGCGATGCCGAGACTGCCGCACCGGTGGCACCCAAGCGCACCGAGCGCGTGGATGATTTTGCTGATTTCAGCTTTGGCAAGATCGAGCTGTAACCCCTGAACCATGCAATGCCTCCTGCAATTGATGCAGGGGGCATTTTTGCGCTCCGGTCTGTGCAAAAACGGCACGGCTTTTTCCACGGACTTTCCGGAGCCGGTGGAAAACCGACACGGGGTGTATCTTTTTGGACGGAAACGTGGTAGAATAAAAAATAAAATGAGGGATGCCGTCCGCTGGAAAGACGGCCGAGGGAAAGGGATGAACACAGGCGTGGGCAAACTGCATCAGATGCTTTTCTATGCCGGGTTGAAACCGGAAGAGTACCAGGCCTGTCTTCCGGAGATCCGCAAGGACAACCGGAAGAAGCTGCGTGCCTATCTGATCATAGCCGGTATCTTTCTGCTGGTCATCATCTGCCTGCTCGGCGGGCTCGAGGCGCTGCGCGCCAATCGGGGATATTATCTCCTCTCGTTTGTCGGCTGTCTGGTGCTGCTGGCGATTGAAATGATGCTTCCGGAGGATAACGGTCTGCTGCTGGACTGGCTGATGTATGCTTTCGAGGCGCAGCTGTATCTGCTGGGCATGCTGATCATGAAGGACTCGCCGGAGGAGCTTTCGGTCTGTTTCATCGCATTTCTGCTGGCCGTACCGCTTCTGTTCGTGATGCCGCCGGTGCAGCATATCAGCAACATCCTGTTCTTTGCGGTGATCTTCATCGGGCTGGTGCTGCACGTTAAGACCGGGCGGATCGCGGTCATTGACATCACCGACTGTGTGGTGTTCGGGATGGTGTCCAGCATCATTTCCAGCTTTATGATGGTCTCCATGCACCAGAATTTCCTGTCCGAGCTCCGGCTGCGCCGGTTTGCCAACTTTGATATCCTGACCAATATGCAGAATCGCAATGCCTACGAGAGCAGCCGGGACAGCTGGGCGAAAAAATGCACGGTGTCCCTCAGCTGTGTGTATGTGGACGTAAACGGCCTGCATGAGCTGAACAACGCCAGCGGCCACGAAAAAGGGGACCAGATGCTGCAGACTGTGGCGCTGGAACTGCAGGGTCGTTTCGGCCGGGACAACTGTTACCGCACCGGCGGGGACGAATTTGTGGCCTTTGTGCAGGACGAGCCGGAAACAGCGGTGCGCGCAGCGACGGACGAGCTGATCCGGGCACTGGAACGGAAAGGCTGTTCGGCAGCCATCGGGGTGGTCACCCAGAATGCAGGCAGCATGGATCTGGACACGCTGATCCGACAGGCCGAACAGCAGATGTATCAGGCCAAGGAAGAACATTACCGCATCCAGCGGCAGCTGGAACACTGAAAGGAACCGACTATGCAGGAAACGACCATTGCAGCCATTGCCACAGCCCCCGGTGCGGGCGGCATCGCGGTGGTGCGCCTGTCCGGTGCGCAGAGCTATGCCGTGGCAGAGCGGGTGTTCCGCCCGGCAAACCCGGGCAAAAAGGTGGCGCAGGCAAAAGGCTACACGGCATTGTTCGGCCATTTTGTGGACGGCGGCGAGAAATTTGATGAGGGCGTGGCTCTGTTTTTCCGTGCGCCCCACAGCTATACCGGCGAGGATGTGGTGGAGCTTTCCTGCCACGGCGGCAGTGCGGTGGCACGCCGTCTGGTGGAGGCCTGTCTGGCAGCCGGTGCGCAGCCGGCGGCCCCCGGCGAGTACACCCGCCGTGCGTTCCTGAACGGCAAACTGGGCCTGACGCAGGCCGAAGCGGTCATGGACCTGATCTCGGCCGACGGGCGGCAGGGGGCAGCGCTGGCCAATGCGGCCCTGTCCGGTGCGCTGGCCCGCAAGATCGGGGAACAGAAGGATGCCCTCACCGCCCTGCAGGCCCATCTGGCAGCCTGGGTGGATTTCCCGGAGGAAGATGTGCCGGAGCTGGACGAAGCCCATCTGCGCAGCGTTCTGGGCAGCGTGCAGGAGACGCTGGACGGGCTGATCCGCAACTATCAGGCGGACACCGTCCTGCGCGAGGGCGTGGACTGTGCCATCGTGGGCCGCCCCAATGCGGGCAAGTCCACCTTGCTGAATTTGCTGGCCGGGTTCGACCGTGCCATCGTCACCCCGGTGGCAGGCACCACCCGCGACGTGGTAGAGCAGGCGGTGCAGCTGGGGGAGATCCGGCTGAACCTCTTTGACACCGCCGGTCTGCGCGAGACCGAGGACGCCATTGAAGCGGAGGGCATCCGCCGCAGCTGGAAGAAACTGGAAGAGGCTGGCCTGATCCTGGCGGTGTTCGATGGCTCGGAGCCGCCTACCCGAGAGGATCTGGAGCTGGCCCGGCGTTGTGCGGGCCGCCCGGCCATTGCCCTGGTGAACAAGGAAGATAAACCCACGCAATTTGATGCGGAGCTCATCGCCCCGTACTTTGCCATGGTGCTGCCGGTGTGCTGTCAGGAGGAGGGAAGCCGCAAGGTCATTGCGGCCGCCGTGGCGCGCCTGCTGGGCACCAGTCAGATCGACCCCCACGCGGCCAGCCTGTCCGGACAGCGGCAGCTGTCGGCGGCCCTGCGGGCGCGGGATGCCGTAACGGGTGCACGAGAGGCCGTGGAGGCCGGGTTCGGGCTGGATGCCGTGTCGGTGTGCGTGGATGACGCGCTGGACGCACTGTGTGAGCTCACCGGCGAAAACGCTTCAGAAGCCGTCATCGAACAGGTGTTCGAGCGGTTCTGCGTGGGGAAATAAGGGCGGGAATGTTCTCTTTTGACACCAAAAGAGAAGAAAAGTGCGGCGGTGCCTGCAAGGCATGAAAGCCCCAGTGGGGCTTTCAAGTCGCAGACCGGTTTGTGCAGCAAATGCTGTGCGTTCAGCACAGCAAGGTTACAGCGATTTCGACGCGCTGGAGCCACGAAAAAGGGGCTGCTCGCCCCTTTTAACCCCAAAGGGGTGGGCTGCACCGGAAAAAACTGAAGATTCACGCCTGTTCGGCGTGAAGATCTTTTAACCGTTTTTTCCGGCTCCGCCGATTGATAGCCCTTCAGTCGCTGCGCGACAGCTCCCCCCGGGGGAGCAAGCGCTGCTGCTGCCGTTTCCCGTTATGACCCCACCCGTGAAAATGGGTTACAGGAAAGTCCGCAGACTTTCCTGTAACCCGAAATTTAAAATAATTCTTCCGCTGAAAATGCCCAGAGTAAAACGGAGGGCATTTTAAACCATTTGTTAGAGGAAACCCGAAAGTATATGAACCATTTAGGAGAGTATGATGTCATTGTGATCGGTGCCGGGCATGCCGGCATCGAAGCGGCCCACGCCGCCGCCACACTGGGTGCCAGGACCGCCGTGTTCACCATGAGTCTGGATGCCATCGGCAATATGCCCTGCAATCCCAGCATCGGCGGCACTGCAAAAGGAACGTTGGTGCGTGAATTGGATGCCCTTGGCGGCGTGATGGGTCTGGCGGCGGATGCCACCTACCTGCAGAGTCGGATGCTGAACAAGGGCAAGGGCCCGGCCGTGCACGCACTGCGGGTGCAGACCGACCGCAAACGCTACCACGAATACATGAAGCACGCACTGGAGCTTACCCCCGGCCTTGCCATCCATCAGGCCGAGGTGGTGGGCCTTGAGGTGGAAAACGGCCGGGTGAAGGGCATCGTTACCCAGCTCAACGGCGAGTACACCGCAAAGTGCGTGGTGCTGGCCACCGGCACCAATCTGGGCGGCAAGATCTTTGTGGGCGATGCCTGGTATGCCTCCGGCCCGGACGGCATGCACGCGGCCAACGCCCTGACCGAGAGCCTGAAGGCTGCCGGTCTGCCTCTGCGGCGGTTCAAGACCGGCACCCCCGCCCGTGTGCACCGGCGCAGCATCGACTTCAGCCGGCTGGAATGCCAGCCCGGCGATCCGGACAACGAGCTGCAGCCCTTCAGCTTCATGACCGACGCCCCCATGCACAACAAGGTGGAATGCTGGATCGCCTACACGAACCCGGAGACCCACAAGATCATTCTGGACAACATCCAGCGCAGCCCGCTGTACGGCGGCATGATCGAGGGTGTCGGCCCGCGTTACTGCCCCTCCATCGAGGACAAAGTGGTGCGCTTTGCGGGCAAGGACCGCCACCCCATCTTTGTGGAGCCCTGCGGTGAGAACACCGAGGAAATGTACCTGCAGGGTGCTTCCAGCAGTCTGCCGGAGGACGTGCAGAATGCCTTTTACCGCAGCATCAAGGGCTTTGAGCACATCGAGATCCTGCGCCCGGCCTATGCCATCGAATACGACTGTGTGGACCCCACCAGCCTGGAAGCCACGCTGGAAAGCAAGGTGGTGCGGGGCCTGTATGGGGCAGGGCAGTTCAACGGCACTTCCGGCTACGAGGAAGCTGCCGCACAGGGCCTGCTGGCCGGTCTGAACGCCGCCCGCAATGCACTGGGCAGGGAGCAGCTTATCCTTCCGCGTCACACCAGCTACCTTGGCACCCTGGTGGATGATCTGGTGACCAAGGGCGTCATGGACCCCTACCGCATGATGACCAGCCGCAGCGAATACCGGCTGACCCTGCGGCAGGACAATGCCGACACCCGCCTGACCCCCATCGGCCGGGAATACGGTCTGGTGCAGGACGACCGCTGGGCAAAGTACCAGCACACCCAGAACATTCTGGAAGCGGAGCGCCGCCGCCTGCACGACGCCCACCTGCGCACTGCCGACCTGCAGGCCGCCATGACGGCGGCCGGGCTGGCCCCGGCAGCCGAGGGCGGCATTGCCGAAGAATTGCTGCGCCGCCCGGAGATCCACTACGACCTTGTGGCCGGGGTCATCGGCTGGGGGGAGGGGATCACGCCCATGCTGGCGGAACGGCTGGAGACCGAGATCAAATACGCAGGCTACATTGCCCGGCAGGACCGCATGATCCGGGAGGTGGCCCGCCACGAAAAGACCCTGATCCCGGAGGATTTTGAATATGCGGACCTTACCGGCCTGACGCTGGAAGCCCGCGAGAAGCTGGCCCGCATCCGGCCCAAGAACCTGGGCCAGGCCAGCCGCATCCCCGGCGTGTCGCCCTCGGACGTGGCTCAGCTGAGCATCGCCCTGGCGGCCCACACCTGATCCAGAACAACAGAAAGGAATCAAAACCTATGATCGACAAACAGCGGCTGGAGGCCAAGTGTTCCACATGGAACATTGCCCTCACCGGCACCCAGCTGGACCAGCTGGACGCCTTTGCACAGATTTTGGTGGACTACAACCAGAAGGTCAACCTGACCGCCATCACCGACCCCGAGGGCATCGAGGACAAGCATTTCCTCGACAGCCTGCTCTTTGCCAGCCAGCCGGAAGTAGCCGGCCGCATGGTGGATGTGGGCGCTGGTGCCGGGTTCCCGGGCATCGTCACCAAGATCTACAAGCCGGAACTGGAACTCACCCTCATGGAGCCCACCGGCAAGCGGGTGGAGTTCTTGAAGTACACCTGTGCCCAGCTTGGCCTGACCGGCGTGGAGTTTGCCAAGGAGCGCGCAGAGGAAGCCGCCCGCAAGGTTTGGTGGGAGCAGTTTGACCTGGCCTCGGCCCGTGCCGTGGCAGCGCTGCCCATGCTGGCGGAATACTGCCTGCCGCTGGTCAAGGTGGGCGGAAACTTCCTTGCCATGAAGGGCGCCTCCGGAGAAGAGGAGCTGGCCGCTGCCCGCGGGGCCATCAAAAAACTGGGCGGTGCCTATAAGGAGACCCGCACCCTGCACCTGCCCGGCGGCGACACCCGCACCCTGATTTTGTGCCAAAAGATTTCGCAAACTCCGACAGCCTACCCCAGAAACGGCGGAAAAATCGCCAAAAGCCCGCTGAAATAACGGAATAGCGAACAAAATATGCAAAACCCTGCCGAACGAAATTTCTGGCAGGGTTTTTGTTTGTGTGGTACACTGGCTCTGAACCAACTTTTCCACATTTTCCCGGGAAAGCGTGGAAAACAAACCCGGATATGCCGCAAAAAAGGAGGAGCCGTGTTATGTTTGAACGGAAGAAGTCCGCCGGAAAAATTTATTTCCTGCCCATCGACCAGATCCATCCGTCGCCGTTCCAGGCGCGCCGGACCTTTGAGGAACAGGAGCTGGCAGGCCTTGCCCAGAGCATCCGTGAAAACGGTCTGCTGCAGCCCATCTCGGTGCGTAAAGCAGCCGAAGGTTACGAGCTGGTGGCAGGGGAGCGGCGGCTGCGCGCCTGCAAGCTGGCCCAGATGACCACCATTCCGGCCATCCTGTGCAGCTATGCCGATGAGCAGACGGCGGCCCTCGGCCTGCTGGAAAATATTCAGCGCACCGACCTGAACCCCTTTGAGCAGGCGCAGGGCCTGCGGGACATTCTGGTGCTGTGGGACTGCACCCAGGCCGAGGCCGCCAAGCGGCTGGGCATGGCGCAGCCCACACTGGCCAACAAGCTGCGCCTGCTGCAGCTCACGGGGGACCAGCGCCAGTTCGTGCTGGACAACAACCTCACCGAGCGTCACGCGCGGGCCGTGCTGCGCCTGCCGGAGAACCGCCGCAGCGAGGCGCTCATCAACATTGCCAAGCGGCGGCTCAACGCCCGTCAGACCGATCGGTACATCGAACAGCTGCTCAACAGCACCGCAAAAGGGCGGCACCGCATCTCCATGGTCCGGGATGTGCGCATCTTTGTGAACACCATCGACCATGCCATCCGGCTGATGACCGACAATGGGGTACCGGCCACGGCCCACCGGGAAGAGAAGGATGGCTACATCGAATACACGGTGCGCATCCCCACGGCGGCAGCGGAGAAGTGAACTGTTCCATGTGGAACAGAAAAAACGTGTAAAAAATCTGCAAAATACGCCTTGAAAGAGAACTTTTTGCCTTGTAAAAACGGAAAACAAAAGAAAAATACGCACAAAAACGCCTGAAAGCGGTTCAAAAAGCCAAGGGAGTGTGCTATACTACTAGTTGAGATGTCCGCGCGACGGGAAACGAGCGGGCACAACTGCGAATGTTCCATGTGGAACAACCAAAATTTCCCGGAAGGAAGAAATGCGCGTGGCAAAAATTGTAGCAATCGCAAATCAGAAAGGCGGCGTCGGCAAGACCACAACCGCCGTCAACCTGTCCTCCTGCGTGTCGGCTTTGGGCAAAAAGGTGCTCATCGTGGATCTGGACCCCCAGGGCAACACCACCACCGGTTACGGCATCCCCAAGCGGAGCGTGGAGTACGGCACCTACGAGGTGCTCATTGGCCGGGCCACCGCCGCACAGGCGATCCGCAAGACCGAGTTCCGCACCGATGTGATCGGCTCCAACACCCGTCTGGCCGGTGCCAGCCTGGAAATGATCGACCTGCCGGGCCGCGAGAGCCGCCTGCGCAAGGCGCTGGCCGGGGTGCAGAAGGACTATGACTTCATCTTCATCGACTGCCCGCCCAGCCTGGACCTGCTCACCCTGAACGGTCTGAGCGCCTGCGACAGTGTGCTGATCCCGGTGCAGTGCGAGTATTATGCGCTGGAAGGTCTGTCGGAGCTCATCAGCACCCTCAAGACCATCCGCAAAAAGTACAACCCCTATCTGGACATCGAGGGCGTGGTGTTCACGATGTTCTCCCTGCGCTACAACCTCACGGTGCAGGTAGTGGAGCAGGTGCAGAAATACTTTGGCTCCAAGGTGTACAAAACCACGATCTGTCTCTTATACACATCTCCGAGCCCACGAGACATGCGCAGATCTCG
>OWJI01002145.1_pt1 | contig 11185 bp, 10 predicted proteins | sample 1732541 | NCBI WGS metagenome assembly OWJI01 (sample SAMN05065727, study PRJEB22554) | human gut metagenome | biome: ENVO:2100002; feature: ENVO:00000062; material: ENVO:00002003 | host: Homo sapiens | place: USA
AGATCTGCGCATGTCTCGTGGGCTCGGAGATGTGTATAAGAGACAGAAGATATACATTTGAGCTAATTAATAAACACCAGCAAGTTATGAAAACTTTATTAAATAACAAAGAATACAAGTGTAAATATTTTTATGAGATCTCCACTGGCGATACGATGATACACCCAAAGCCCCCGCTTTGGTCAAATAGATGATATCCAGAAACAGACCTCTTTCATCATCCACAAGAACGAACTTATCCTGAAACTGAAAGAGATGGTAGATGAGATTTGTTCCCGTAATACGCAGAAAGCCTTATTACCTCTTTACCAGAAAATAAATACATTGCTTGCCAATAACCTCGATACGGAAGATGACTGGAGAATGAGTACTTTTTAAATATAGATTAATAGAAAAGAAATCTATTTCTCTAATCATGTAACACCATGAAAAGTATCTGTAACATCCTACTAACCGGTTAAAAAAACATCGTCTATCTTTGCCAACAGATGTAAACCTCTTAAAAAGATAGAAACATGAAAAACAGGAAAACACGTTTATGGGTACTGATTGTTCTGCTGAACATAGGTATGGGCATTTCCACATTTGCACAGAAAATCCCCTTAGTCTACACTGTGGAAAATACGGGAATAAAGAATCCTGCACCCGTGTTGCCGGGTATCGATGAACTGCCGGTGGTAAAAACACTGACCGATCCCTTCCAATGGTCCGATGGCAGTGGCCGTTCAACCAACTTCAAGGACTGGAGCCGACGGCGTGCAGAGATAGCCCGCGAAATAGAACACTACGAAATCGGCGAGAAACCCGTAGTGTCGAAAAAAGACATTACCGCGGATATCGTGGATGATACCCTCAGAGTAAATGTAACAGTGAACGGACAAACGCTCACCCTGAAAGCAAAAATTACTTATCCGGCAGGTAAAGGCCCTTTCCCTGCCATCATTGGAATAGGCAGAGGTACGGGTAGTCTTCCTCCCGCCATCTTCACGAGCCGCAATATAGCACAAATCGCATTCAACTTCACACAAGTCATGTCGCACACACAAAAGCGCGGCAACGAGCCTATCAACAAACTTTATCCTGACCGTACGGACATGGGAGCCTATTGCGCCTGGTCCTGGGGAGTGAGCCGTATCATTGACGGATTGGAAATCGTAGGTAAAAAGAGCAAGATAGATACCAAACGACTGGCCATATCCGGTTGTTCCTTCGCCGAGAAAATGGCTCTTTTTGCCGGAGCATTCGATGAGCGTATTGCACTGACCATTGCTCAGGAACCGGGTGGTGGCGGTGCAGCTGCATGGCGTGTTTCCGAAACGCTGGGTGAAGTGGAAACTTTGGGAAGAACCAGTCATGCCTGGTTTAAGGAAAGTATGTTCCAGTATAAAGAAGATAATGTATCGAAATTGCCGTATGACCACCACGAACTGTGTGCCATGGTAGCACCGCGTGCACTGCTGGTACTTGGAAACCCGGATTATGTATGGCTGGCTGATGAATCGGGTTATGTCTCCTGCCGTGCTGCCCGTAAAGTATGGGAAACCTTCGGCATTGCCGACAGAATGGGCTTCTCCATCGTAGGCGGACATGGGCACTGCCAGCTGCCCGAAAGCCAGTATCCTGAAGTAGAAGCGTTTGTCGACAAGTTCCTGCTTGGAAAGAAAGACGCGAATACAGAAGTAACCATTGCGCCACTTTACGAAAAGGTGGACTATGAGCGCTGGTTATTCCACTAAAACTCTTTATCTTTGGGGGTATAACACTTACTAATACCCCCAAAGAATCATGAAAAGAATTTTATTAGCTATCTGTGTGATAGCGCTGTCTCTCCTTTCCTACGGACAAGGCAGCTACGAACGAGGCAGATTATTCTCCACCGCCACCACCTTGGGTGCCACCACCACCACCTTTCACATCGTCGTTACTAATGGAGCGGGCAGCTTTCTTCACACTGGCCTTCAATTCACCAATACGATAGCTAATGCTCATACCGAACGAACGGTTGGGATAACGACTCTTACTGGTAGAGTAGAAATTATCACCGAAGGTTGTATTATTAAAGTTTATATACTTTGAGAAGAGATTTGACCCATAAACGCTTACTGTCAATCGATCCTTCAGGAACGAGCGGTTTACGCTCAAACTATAATAAGAATAACCGCTGCCCTTTCCCTGCAAAGAAATATAGGGCGTACTTCCACCGGCATTCAAACTGGCACGTAAATTCCACGGGAAAGTATGCTGGATACCACCATACATAGAACCCTGCCAACCGTAATTGTGCAAGCCCTGCGACGGACTTTTAATATCCGAATACCCACCACGACCATTGATGTAGATACGTGTTTTAGGCGATGCATTCCAGTTGAGATATAAGCTCATATCAGTACGACGGCTCTTACCTATATTCTCATATGTCCTGTAAAGGGCACCTTCAGGAGCAAAGTGCCCCCCTTCGAATTCCTCACCTCCTTCGCCTATCAGTCGGCTGACATTCTCAATTCCACTGTTGTTGAAAGAGTGGCGTAATGAAACATTGATGTTGAATTTAGATGAGAAACTACTATAATTCAAATTGAACGAATGGCTCTTCTCACTCTCCAGTTCCGAATTACCCTGACTGATGAACATCGGGTTACTATCATCAAAATAAGGATTCAGATACCAAATGCCGGGACGATAGATACGCATGTCATATCCACCACGCAATGTCTGCGTTTGCCCCAGCTTAATACCCATAGATACGGAAGGCACCAGATCATTATAACTCACCTTAAAATCCTCACCTGCACCGACGATATAACGTACATCCTGCGCTGTGTGCTCAAAACGTAAACCTGGCTTGAAGGTGAAATCCTTGTAACGCAACGTATATCCCAGGTAAGCAGCCAAGATGTCATTCAAATGCTCGTAGTTACTACTACGTTTTTCATTGTATACATAGTCTCCATTACCATCGTTGCTCCTGTCCTCCTCAAAGTTATTTTTGCTGACATTGTTGCGGATAATGTACTTTACACCCGTTTCTATGGTATGTATCTTGCCGATGGGAGTCGTATAGTCTACCTGAAAAGTATGCTCCGTGGTATTAGTCTTACCGAAAGTGTGCGAATTGTAAAGTTGAAAATCCTCGGGCACTTGATAACGATCCAAATAGCGGTTATAACTATCACTCTCCTGTGGTTGAGTATTAATTTTATACGACAGGGTGAGCATACGGTTCTTGTTCTTCTTAGAAGTGCGTTGGTAGTCGATATTACCACGGATGGAATACCATGAACCGTCTCCGTCCATCAAATTACGATAACTATATGCTTTCTTGTCGCGTGCGGTGTTCCACATCTCAGTATTTCCTTGCGATTCGTTATCATTTCCACCACCATACATACCTACGGACATAGTGATGAGCCGCAATGTATCGATCTCATAACTAGCCTCCAAGTTGCCATGCTGGAATTGTCCGCTATAATCCGATTCGGAAGTGGACTCCAAGTACTTCTGGTCAGTAGAATTATAATCTTCCCGATAGCTATCCGAATAGCTGGTAGGCTGGGTGTTATAACTGTAATTGTAGTTGCCTGTCAACGTAAGCTTTCCCTGTTTGATCGTAGCATAGGCACCGGCACCCAGTCCCATATTGCTGGCACGACCGCTGAAGGTGGCTGTATAGCCTTCGAATCCACTGCCAACAGTCACAATATTGAGGATACCTCCCACTCCTTCGGCATCATACTTTGCTCCCGGAGAGGTGATAACTTCGATATATTTAATAGTATTCGCAGGCATACTCTTCAACACTTCCTTGGGGTTATTACTCATCATGTTGTTGGGTTTGCCGTTAACGTGTATCTTAAAGCTACTGCTACCGTTTACCTGTATATTATCTTCGCCGTCTACCGTCACCAAAGGTACTTTTCGCAACATCTCTATCACGGAATTGGTTTTCGAATCGGGGTCGTCTTCAATATTATACTCTATCTTGTCCACATCCACCTTCACCAAAGGCTTTTGAGCTACGACTTCCACTTGTCCCAATTCGTTGGATGCATCCGTGACATACAGCGTACCGAAATCAACAATTTTCTCTCCTGCTTTCACGGTGAAATCTTTCACAATGGTATTTCTACCAATAGAAGAAATCGTCATCACAAAATCACCCGTCCCCGGAATCTTTTCCTGAAACTTTCCTTTCATGTCTGTTACCAGCATTTTCAATGCATGGGCAGGCGCTTCTTTTTTCACGATTTTGATTGTGGCATAAGGTTCTCCCTCTTGAGTCAAAGAATCCAGTAAGACTCCTTTAATCTGAAATGGAGGTGCCGCATTCTGTGCCGCTACCAATGAGGATATTACCAACATGATAAGCAGCAAAGGGCATTTAATTTTCATTTCTGTTTTTGTTTGTTTGATGAATATTTAGTTGACTGTTCTTGTATTAGACGTAACTTGTACCTATTTTGTCACAATGAAAGTGGCAAAAGTAGGCTGTTTTTCTTGGACTACGAGGTTTTCGGAGTTAAAAAAGCACAAAGAAAAGGGGATAACCCGTGCTTTTATCTGTTTAATGCTACATAATACTCACCTTCACTATATTTTCTATTTCACCTTGTACTCGCAAACGAATGCATTCAATTTATCTTTTATAAAAAACAAAAAAACATTTTGAGGTACTTTTATCCTCCATGAAAGATAAAAATGTTATCTTTGTCTAAACATTCAGAGTTTGAACTACAAAGAATTTCTGGAATTCCATCAGTTGGAAGACATCGATTCTTCTTTAATGAAATATCTGACTTACGGAGGATTACCACAACTATATCGCATTGGAATAGAGAATCAGGATTTAGCCCAAGACTATCTCCATAATATCTATAATACCATAATATTGAAAGATGTCATTGCCAGAGAGCAAATCCGCAATGTGCCTTTCTTGGAAAACTTAATATCTTTTATCAGTGATAGCACAGGAAAAATAATTTCAGCATCAAGTATTAGCAAATACATGAAAACACAACAGATAGAAGTTACTACCACTGTCATATTAAACTATCTGGCCTACTTTTGCAATGCTTTTATCATCAACAAGGTTCCCAGATATGATATTCATGGTAAACGCCTCCTGGAATCCAGTGAAAAGTATTATTTTGAAGATTTAGGACTTAGAAATGCCTTAACCGGTTCCAACCAAATCGGAGATATTGAGAAATTAATAGAAAACGCAATCTATCTGCACCTCAAAAGCCAAGGATTTACAGTGTCTGTAGGGCAATTCCGACAAATGGAAATTGATTTCGTGGCTAAAAAGAATGGGCAAACCATATATGTACAAGCCACGTATCTTCTTGCATCGGAAGATACCATAGAACGAGAATTCGGTAATCTTCAACTTATTAAAGACAACTACCCTAAATATGTCATTTCATTAGACCCATTCCATAAAGTGAATGACCGGGAAGGCATTACGCAACTTCATCTAAGGGAATTCCTGAGAAGGGATTTCTGACAGCAAGAATAACTTATAACAAATAGAAAAAAAGCAGCATGCAAACATTCACCGCAATCACACCGCCAAAACCACGCAGCACCCACTGGCGCAACGGACTCTTCCCGCCTGCAAAGAACAACGCATAGCACATATTCACGGCAATATTACTCACTATAGCCTGCATACAGCAAGCTGTCACCACCACAACGGCAACGCCCGAACCTTGCAGCAGGTTCAGAATAAATGGAGTGATATCACTCAGCCCAGCAATGAACGACAAGACATTCAATCCACCCGTACCGGTATAAATCAAAGTATAATGTGTCACAATGGTGAATATCACAAACAGAACGGCAAAAATCAGTGCAACTTTAAATTCCAACGGGTTACTGCTATCTTCTTCTTCAGCTTCTTCGCCCGTCACCGGAATCGGCTTACGCTTCCGATGCAGATACCAGGCCACGCCCGCCGTAACGAAGGACATAATAAGCAGGTATGGATAAATTTCCGCAAGAATCGCCTTACTGAATATTCCTATTAATATAAGGAAACGAAGAAACATCATACTCACGGCCAACAACATTGCTGCGGCATATTCCGGCGCCTCCTGTGCAGGCGCCTTGCGACTCTTACGGGCCAGAACAGAAATAGTTGCCGTACTGCTATACAAACCACCTATAATACCGGATACCAGAATACCGGACTCATGAAATACATATCGCCTCAACAGATAAGACAGATAAGAGATACCGGATACAACTACCGTAGCCAACCAAACGGTATAAGGGGTCAAATTAATGTCGGGTATCAGATTTTCATTCGGCAACATCGGTAAAATAATACCACTGATGGCAAGGAACTTGGCGAGAGTAATCATCTCGTCATTCTTCATGCGCTGTGCGAGTTCCGTAAAAGTATGCTTCAATTCGGTAAAGAGCAATACCGTCACAACCACCATCACGTAAAACCAGGAGGGTTGTGTGGCTACAATAGGAGCAATGCAATAAGTGATGAGTGCGATAATAATGGTAGTAACCCCGAATACATGGAACTGAGATTGTTTAACGTAATAGTTCAATCCCAGCAGCAGTCCCAATATAGCGCCACCGCCCATAAACAAGCGGTAATCCACCGGATCAAGAATATAAAGCAGATACCCCAGAATACCTATAAAAGTGAACGTGCGGTCCGTACCGAACAACGTTGTCTCCCCTTCACGCTTCAAACTGATTTTCCGCTGTGAAAGTCCTATTAATAAAGAAAACAAAGTCACCAATACAAAGGTCACCAGTTCTCTAGGCAGGTATTCATAAAGTTTCTCCATTTCGTCCTCTGAATATACTTGATTAGCAACCATTTGCAAGGAGTTAACTTCCTGTCAACAAGAAGTTAACTCCTTGTTGACAAACTCTTAACTTCTTGTCGACAAGGTATTAAGGCCTTACCAAGCAGTGTATGGATGCTTCATCAGTTGCGAGTTATAGTAACGGACGTCGCCTGTTACTTCCTGCCCTATGAAGTCCGGCTTTTCGAAAGCCTCATCTTCCGAAGCCAATTCCACTTCAGCAACTACCAAACCTTCATTTTCACCGTAGAACTCATCCACCTCAAACGTATGCCGTCCGCTGCGCACCAGATAACGGGTTTTATCAATAACACCCGGTTCACAAAGTTTCATCAGTTCCTCTGCTTCATTCAATGGAATCTCTTTTTCCCACTCATATCGGCTGAGTCCCGAGGCATCGGAAGCACCTTTTATCGTAAGATATCCCTTTCCGTTACGGATGCGCACCCGCACGGTCCGGCCTCTTGCACTACTGATATAACCTTGTACAATACGGCTTTGTTCATACGCCCTCGATTTGTACTCCCCCGTCACGAGGAATTTCCGTTCTATTTCTTGCGACATCTATTCGTTATTTCCCCAAGAACGAGTATCCTATCAGCATCACCAACACCAGTATCAATGCAGATACGCCAATAATCAACAACACTTTCTTAGCTTGTTCTTCTTCTTTCTGGCTATGCATAGCCTTTTTCTTACTCTTTCCCATAATGTGTTCTTAGTATTAAAGTTCAACTGATAACAAAGTAACATGAAATTCGGGAAGATTCCAAAAGAAAAGAGGAAATTTATTTGTGACAAACTAATACCCGAACCGTATCTGAGCCGTACTTGCTCCGTACATTCTTCGGTTAGAGGTACCTCTGAGCGAAGAAAGTACGGAGTTGGTACGGAGCAAGTGCGGTTCAGATACAGTTCGGGTATGGCAGAAAGGTATCTTGAACTACCTACAGGTAGTTAGTAAACTACTACGTAGTAAGTGTCCAACTACTTACGGGTAGTTTAGTATTTACTAGGTAGTAGTTTTTCGATGCTCTAAGATAGTTTTCTAAAAAAATGGTACAGCTATATGGAATATATATTACCTTTGTCGTGATCACTTAGACAGTATTACACAAATAACGGATGTATCCGGTAATATTGTACAAGAATTGAGTTATGATGCCTGAGATAAACTACGAAATCCAGCTACACAAGCTATCTATGCGCCAGGAAGTGAACCGGAACTCTTTTTAGGCAGAGGATATACCGGACATGAACATCTTGCGGTCTTTGGTTTGATTAATATGAATGCCCGACTATACGATCCGGCATTAGGACGTTTTCTAAGTCCTGACCCGTATGTACAGAACCCGGATTTCAGTCAGAATTTCAATCATTACAGCTATTGTTTAAATAATCCGCTAATATATGTAGACCAAAATGGTGAATGGTTCCTTATAGATGATTTAATCGCTGCTGCTATCGGTGGTATATTCAATGTAATAGTTAATGCCGTATAAGGCAACATACACAGTGTAGGACAAGGATTCGCCCTCTTTGGGACAGGAGCAGCTTCTGGATTTGTAACCATCTATGCAGGACCAATTGCCGGAGCAGCGGTATTAGGTGCAACAAATAGCATTGTCAATCAAGGATTCAACAATGGCTGGGGTAACATAGACTGGATGCAGGTTGGCAGTTCAGGTATAATGGGGGGAGCAACTTCTTATTTAGGAGGAAATTTAGGTAGCTATTTTGCAAAACCAATTAGCAAATTAACAGAAGGGATTGCAAGCCCCATATTAAAAGAGGTTTTGACACAAGGAACATTAAACTCCGCTACAGGTTTTGGTTTAGGTACGGCTATGGCCTTAGGTTCAGGTGCTGATCTTGGAGAAGCATTAAAGCAAGGAGGCCAAAGTGCTGCATTAGGATTAATGTCTGGTATAATGAATGGCACTGCTGACGGTATAAGAACCGGTATTAAAGAAGGCATTGACCCATTTACTGGTAAATCTTGGATGAGTGAAAGGGCAATGAATTCAACGCAACATGCTAATGCCAAAAATAGGAATAATGACTTAGATATATCAGAGAGCAAAATGGCAAAAAAGACAACAGAACTAGTCATGAGAAATCGATATAGATTAAAAGAAGGTGATAATACATTCGTAGGTAAAATCAATGGTATAAACAAAAGTATAAAAGCTTTTGTACGAAACGGTGAAGTTATATCTACTAATCTCTATCCTAGAATATCTAATAGAAGAACGGATGGTCCCATCATCAAATTTGGAAACAAAAAATGGAAATAAATAATTCAATGATAAGAATAGACAACAAACAAAATGTTTTTTAAAGAATACGTTTTTGCGAGAAAAGTGTTCTTTGCAAAAGACGTTTCTTCAGGAAATACGTCTTTTACAAAGAACAGTATAGCTTTCTCTTCACGCTATTGAAAACAAAGAATGGGCATCACTTCATCCATCAAGTGACACCCATTCTCTTTATATGGAAATAAAATTTATTCCTCTTGTCCCGCAAATTCCATCAGATACGCTTTGATGAAGCCATCTATCTTGCCATCCATCACTCCGTTGACATCCGAAGTCTGGAAGTTGGTTCGGTGGTCTTTTACACGGCGGTCATCAAATACATAGCTTCGTATCTGCGAACCCCATTCGATTTTCTTCTTTCCGGCTTCCACCTTGGCTTGTTCGGCCATGCGGTGCTGAAGTTCCTTATCATACAGAATGGAACGTAACTGGCGCATTGCATTCTCGCGATTCTTGGGTTGGTCGCGGGTTTCCGTATTTTCAATCAGGATTTCCTCTTCCTCGCCCGTATACGGGTCTTTGAACTGATAACGCAGACGAACTCCGGATTCCACTTTGTTCACATTCTGCCCACCGGCACCACTGGAACGGAAAGTATCCCAGGAGATATTGGCGACATTGATGTTTACCTCAATGGTATCATCAACCAGCGGAGTTACAAAAACAGAAGCAAAAGAAGTCATACGCTTGCCCTGCGCATTGTAAGGAGATACACGCACCAGACGATGCACACCATTCTCCCCTTTCAGATAGCCATAGGCATAATCACCTGAAATCTCGATAGTACAGGTTTTGATACCGGCCTCATCCCCTTCCTGCAAGTTAGAAATGACAGCCTTGTAGCCATTGGTTTCGGCATAGCGCAAATACATACGCATCAGCATGCTTGCCCAGTCCTGACTTTCCGTGCCACCTGCACCGGAGTTGATTTTCAACACACAGTCCATCTGGTCGGCTTCATCACGAAGCATATTTTTCAGTTCAAGTTCATCAATGGCAACGGAGGCTTTGGCATAAGCTTCATCTATCTCTTCCTCGGTTACAAGTTCATCCTTGTAGAAGTCAAAGGCTAGTTGCAATTCATCCGATAATGTCTTTATTTCATTATAACCGGCTATCCACTGTTGCAAACCTTTCACCTTCTTCATCTGTGCCTCAGCCGCCTTCTGGTCATCCCAAAAACCCGGAGCCTGCGTGCGCAACTGTTCTTCTTCCACCTGGATTTTCTTTCCTTCGATGTCCAGATAGCGGTAGAGTGCCTCGGTGCGCTCTTTAATGCTTTTCAGTTGTTCTATGGTAATCATAAGTTCTATTTACGATTTAACGATTTACTATTTACGATTGAAATTAGTATCTAATTATGAAAATATTTACTTTTTGAGTGCAAAGGTATGAAAAAAACGCATATTTTTGCAGTTATCAATCTAATAAGTCAGCTTATGAACAAACTATTCCGACAAATTGGTTTAACGTTTATCCTACTGGTAGCGATAAGCTTAGGTAGTTGTACGTCGAAGTACAGCTACGAAACAGTACCCAACGATCCGCTGAAAGCGCGCATCTACACTCTGGACAACGGTTTGAAAGTCTACATGACTGTAAACAAGGAAACTCCGCGCATACAAACGTACATTGCAGTACGTGTAGGTGGTAAAAACGACCCCGCAGAAACTACCGGATTGGCTCACTATTTCGAGCACCTGATGTTTAAAGGCACCACGAACTTCGGTACTCAGAACTATGAAATAGAAAAGCCTTTGCTTGACCAGATCGAAGAACAATTCGAAGTTTATCGCAAGACTACGGACAGCCTTGAACGTAAAGCTATTTATGCAAAAATCGACAGCATCTCCTACGAAGCATCCAAATATGCCATCCCCAACGAATATGACAAACTGATGGCCGCCATCGGTGCCAACGGTACAAATGCCTACACCAGTTTTGACGTTACTTGCTACACGGAAGATATCCCCAGCAATCAGATTGATAACCTGTCTCTTATACACATCTGACGCTGCCGACGATCGCATAAGTGTA
>OWJI01002153.1_pt1 | contig 11096 bp, 8 predicted proteins | sample 1732541 | NCBI WGS metagenome assembly OWJI01 (sample SAMN05065727, study PRJEB22554) | human gut metagenome | biome: ENVO:2100002; feature: ENVO:00000062; material: ENVO:00002003 | host: Homo sapiens | place: USA
TCTACACTTATGCGATCGTCGGCAGCGTCAGATGTGTATAAGAGACAGTCATCATATCATACAAAATTCTGAAATGCGAATGAAAATCCCACAAAAAAATAGATAAATTTTTCGTTTATTTATGTAGAAGTAATAATTGACCGATGGTCGAATAAATGCTAATGTTTAAATATAATAAATCGACCGATGGTCGAAAAACGTCAGCAAAGGAATGGAGGATTTTTATGAAATACGCGGATATGTTTTCAAAAGTAAAAGGAATGTTTATGACAGCGGATGTCAGTGATATCACAGAACATTTCGCATATCAGTTTGACATCACGGGGGAAGCGGAAGGAATTTTTTATGTGGAAGTAAAAGAAGGAAAACTTTTTGTGGAGCCGTATGAATATTTTGACCGTGACGCTATTTTTACCTGCACGGCGGAAACACTGTTTCGTCTGGCGGAAGGAAAAATAGACCCGGTTCTTGCATTTACGACCGGAAAATTAAAAGTAGAAGGAAATATCGATAAGGCACTCAGATTAAAAGAACTGATTGACAGCAAAAAAGCATAGGAGAATAGCAATGAAGTGGGGAATGACGGCGGTACTGTTAGGGCTTGCAGGTGCCACGGCTGGGGAGATTGCCGGGAGTGCCTATTTTTACAGAAGAACAATGATGCGCTATAACGCAAAAAGAGAACGCACGATAAAGATGTCTGGTGTCGACTGGGAACAGTACTATGATAAGATCAGACCGCGCCGGGAGTGGATGATGGGACAGCCGCATGAGGATGTCTACATACAATCGCAGGATGGATTAAAACTTCATGGTACTTATTTTAAGGGAGCAGAAGGAACAAAGGCGGTGATTTGTTTTCACGGATACACCAGTGAGGCACTTGCAGATTATGGGAGCATTTCTAATTTTTATCTGAAACGTGGATACCGGATGCTTTTAGTGGATGCGCGGGCACATGGAAAGAGTGAAGGAAAATATATCGGGTTTGGCTGTATGGACAGATTCGATGCGTTAGGCTGGATTCAATGGCTGCTTGATAAGATCGGAGAAAACGCACAGATTCTGCTTCACGGAGATTCCATGGGAGGGGCAACTGTCCTGATGGCGGGGGCACTCGCACTGCCACCGCAGGTAAAAGGGATCATAGCAGACTGTGCATTTACGTCTCCGAAATATGTGTTTACGCATGTGCTTCATAGTATGTACCATCTGCCGGCTTTTCCGATGATAGAAATTGCAGACTGGGTCAACCGGAAATTAGCGGGCTATGGATTAGATGACTGCAATGCGGCAAGAGAGGTCCGCAGGGCAAAGATACCGGCATTACTGATCCACGGAGATGCGGACACGTTTGTGCCGTGCAGTATGTGTGAGGAGATTTATCAAAATTATGCTGCGCCGAAGACGAAACTGATCGTAAAAGGTGCAGGACACTGTGAAAGCTACTATAAAGATACCAAAACCGTTGAAAAAGCAATGGATGTATTTGTGGGGGAAATTATAAAATGACAAAAACAAAAAAAGGATATGAACTGTATCCACTGACAGTAGCCCAGAAATTTCATTTATATTATCTGCCATACTGCCCGAGTGCAGCAGTACTCAATATCGGAACAAGTTTAACGATCGGGACAGAAGTTGACTGGGAAGTGCTGCGTGGATCAATCAATAAGGCATACGAGAGAAGTGAAGCGATGCGGATCCGGTTTACGAAGGATGCGGATGGAACTTATTACCAGTATATCGTGGACGATACGGAAGACAGAAAAAGCAGAAAGATTGATTTTGTCGATTTTTATGGACAGTCGATGGAAGAGGCGGAAAATACCATGCGGCAGTGGACATCTGTCCCATTTCCGTTTGAAGATTCGCCAATGACCAAAATCGTGATGATCCGTACACCGGATGGTTTTAACGGAGTCTACTTTTTAGGACACCATATGGTTGTGGATGCACAGGCATTGATCGCTTTTCTGAAAGACATCATTGAAATTTACTGCAACAAAAAGCATGAGGGAATCCCGTATCCGAAGGAAATGTGTTCTTATGTGGAGCAGTTGAAAAAAGATCTGGCATATGAGGCGGGCAGCAAGGCAAAACAGAGAGACAGCGAGTTTTTTGAAAATCTGATCCGTCAGTCAGAACCGGTATATAACGGGATTCACGGAACGGATAAACTTGAGGCAGCAAGAAAAATGTTTGAAAATCCGGAACTTCGAACCGCATTTAATGCCACAGCGGATGTGACATCGGCACTTGATATTTTTCATCTGGAGGAAGAGCCTACAAAGAGACTGTTAGACTTCTGTGAAAAATATCATGTCTCGCTTGCATGTCTCCTTTTGATGGGGCTTCGTACTTATTTTCAGAAAGAAAACGGACAGGATGATGTGTCGATCAACAATGCAATCGCGAGACGCGCGACTTTAAAAGAAAAGAAATGCGGTGGAACAAGGATTCATTCTTTCCCATTCCGGACTATTTTTTCAAAAAACATGAAATTTATCGATGCTGTCTATGCCATCCGCGATCTGCAGAATGAGATGTTCCGTCATGCCAATTACAATCCGACCGAGTACTTTGCTTATCGTTCAAAAGTGTACAGACAGCCGAAAGCGGGACTGACCTACGAGCCGATGTCTCTGACTTATCAGCCGATGACACTGCGAGAGAAAGGACTCGATGACCTGGGCGGGATTTCGTATAAGACAAAATGGTATCCGAACGGGATGACGACGCAGGCGATGTATTTGACAGTCATGCACCGGCCGGAGGATAACGGACTGGACTTTAATTTTGAGCATCAGGTGAAGGCGGTCAGTAAAAAAGAGTTGGAGTATTTATATTATTACCTGTGCAGGATCATGTTCAAGGGAGCAGAAAACCCGGATCTTTCAATCGGTGAGATTATACAGTTGGTATAAAAGTAAGCAGAAATTTGGATTTATGTAAAGGAGAGAAATGATGTTTGACCAGTTAGTACAGATTATTTGCAATTATGTGGAAGTGGAGCCGGAAAATGTTCGGCCACAATCAAGGTTTATGGAAGATTTAGGATTCACGTCATTTGATTTTATGAGCATGTTAGGAGAGATCGAGGACGAGTTTGACGTTGAGATCGAACAGGAAAAGGCGGCAGATATCCGCACGGTACAGGAAGCAGTCGATTATCTGGGGACACTGTGAGAACAGGAATGATTGTCAGTCAGGAAGGAGAAGGTTATGGGATATCATACATATCACACGATCCGTGAGATTACAGAACACGCGTACAGACAGTATAAAGACTGTGTTGCTGCGCGCTATAAGACAGGGAAGAATGAAGTAAAAGCAAAAACATACGGACAGCTAAGAGAGGACAGTGACTGTATTTCAAATGCGCTGTCGGCAATCGGGGAACAGGGGAAACATATTGCGCTGATCGGTGCATCTTCTTATGAATGGCTGATATCGTATTTTGGGATCGTAAATGGCGGCAGTGTGGCAGTACCGCTGGATGCATCACTTCCGGCAGCAGAATTGTGTGAACTGATCAACCGCGCTGATGTGACGGCTTTGTTTGTAGATGCTGCCCGCAGGGATGTTATTAATGCTGTCAAAACAGAATGTCCGGGGCTTAAATACAGGATCGTGATGCGGCAGGAAAATGAAACACAGGATCAGGCACAACGAGGACAGATGTATCAGGGAGACTATATTTTACTTAGAGACCTATTAAAAGAATATCAGGGTGGGTATCCGGCAGAGATTACCCCGGAGACGTTGTGTACAATCATGTTTACCTCCGGAACGACCGGAAAAAGCAAGGGGGTTATGCTGACACACCGCAATCTGGCAGAAAATGCAACCTGTCTGGATATGAATATTCCGGAAAAGAGTGTTGTGCTGTCCGTACTTCCAATCCATCATGCATATTGTCTTTGCATGGATATTTTAAAAGGATTTTCACTGGGAAGTACGATCTGTATAAATGATTCTTTGATTCATATGGCGAAAAATATAAAACTGTTTCAGCCCAATATCATGCTTATGGTGCCGCTTATGATCGAGAGCCTGGCAAAAAAATTACAGGCTGCAAAAGACCTTCCCGCAGAACTGGTAAAAGAAAATGTATTTGGTGCGCAGTTCCATACAATTTTCAGTGGCGGAGCTTATTTGAACCCGGACTATATCACATTATTTGAACGCTTTGGAATCTCCATTTTACAGGGATACGGCATGACGGAATGTTCCCCGGTCATTTCCACCACAATGGCAGGAAAACAAAAAAAACAGTCCGTCGGAATGTTGATGCCAAACTGCGAGGCAAAAACAGTGGATGGAGAACTTTATGTGCGCGGCAGCAGTGTCATGCAGGGCTACTATAAAATGCCTGAGGAGACAAAAGAAGCATTGTCAGATGGATGGTTAAAAACGGGGGATCTTGGTTATGTGGATGAAGAAGGCTATGTATACCTGACCGGAAGAAAGAAAAATCTTATCATCACGAAAAATGGCGAGAATGTATCACCGGAAGAGATTGAAAATAAACTTGGCACATCACCGCTTGTCGCAGAGATTTTAGTCCGCGAAGCGGAGGGCGTGATCGAGGCAGAAATTTTCCCGGATTCTGAATATGCCGCAAATGAAAAGATCACGGATATAAAAGAAAAACTGCAGTCACTGATCGATGCGTATAATGTAGGAGCACCGGCATATAAAAGGGTTTACCACCTGAAAGTGAGAGAAAACGAGTTTGAAAAGACTGCGTCGAGGAAGATTAAACGGTTTTAATACAATTTGCCAATCAGAAAATAAAGAGTTACATAAAAATACCAGCAGAGAGTTCATATCCCTGCTGGTATTTTTGATCCTGCTCAAAAAATGTATAGCCTATGATTTTGTATATTTTATTTTGCAAGAAGCATCATGATCTGATTGCTGCGCTGTACAAATTTTGCCATAGCGTCAACAGACAGCGGCTGGTTGGAAAGCATTGCAAGATCGTAAAGCTGTTCACAGAACATCGGAACATGCTCGGAATCTTTGTGCTCAAAGATATATTTTACAAGTTCATTGTTTGCGTTTAAGGTCAGGGTCTGATCCGCAGCAAACATGTTCGGATCCATGCCGCCCATGCCGTTCATTGCATACATCTTCATCATATCCTGCATACGTCTGCCTTCCTCGGAAAGCGTGATGACAGAAGCGATATCCGCATTTTTCAGCTTCTCAACTTTGACAGTCAGTTTATCGTTGTTTAAAGCTTTTTTAAACACATCAGTCAGGGTATCTGTCTCAGCCTTTAAGTCCTCAGCGGAAGTCTCGTCCTTTAAGGATTCTGTGACATCTGCATCAATACGCATGAATTTATAATGCTCATTGCGCTGCTCAAGCTGTGAGATGAAGGAAGTATCAATGTTGTGGTCTAATATGACAGCGTCCATGTTCTGCTCTTTGAACATCTTAATGTACTGACCCTGCTGAAGTTTGTCAGTTACATAGTAGATTACCTTGCGCTCATCTTTTTCCTCAGTATTCTCATCTGCTGTATCGGTGCTTTCCTTTTTGATCGGATTGCCGTCAGCATCTAATACCTCAGCTTCATCTTTGTTTTCGTCTTTCTTTTCTTCCTCTTTGACTAAGAGTTCCGGAAGAGTGAGATATTTGTCATCCAGATTCTTGAACAGGATGTAATCGTTCATCTTGTCACAGAATTTGGTATCTTTCAGACAGCCGAATTTGATGAACGGGCTGATGTCGTCCCAGTATTTCTCGTAATTTTCTTTATCCGTCTTGCACATACCGATCAGCTTGTCAGCTACTTTCTTGGTGATGTACTCGGAGATCTTCTTTACAAAACCATCGTTCTGCAGTGCACTTCTGGATACGTTAAGCGGTAGATCCGGGCAGTCGATCACACCTTTTAAGAGCATTAAGAATTCAGGAATGACTTCCTTGATGTTGTCGGCGATAAATACCTGATTGTTGTAAAGTTTGATGGTTCCCTCGATGGAATCATACTCGGTATTGATCTTCGGGAAGTACAGGATACCCTTTAAGTTGAACGGATAGTCCATATTCAAGTGGATCCAGAACAATGGTTCTTTGTAATCTAAGAATACTTTGCGGTAAAATGCTTTGTATTCTTCCTCGGTGCATTCGTTCGGACTCTTTGCCCAGAGAGGGTTGGTATCGTTTAATGGAACCGGACGCTTTACGATCTTTAATTTATCTTTTGCAGGAGAAACTTCAACGACTTCTTTTTCGCCGTTTTCGTTTTCTTTCTCCTCTGTTTTTGCTTCCTCATGGATCGTCTCAACGACAGTGTCTGTGTCTAATTTATCAGCGGCGTCGATCGTCTCATATTCTGTCTCAGCGTTTGCCTTCTCAAGGAAGATCGGAGTCGGCATGAAAGAGCAGTACTTTTCGATGACTTCTCTTGCACGGTACTCGTTGGAAAATTCAACGGAATCCTCGTTTAAGAAAAGGGTGATTTCTGTACCGACGCCTTCTTTGGTGCCATCAGCCATATCAAATTCAGTACCGCCGTCGCAGGACCAGTGAACAGCCGTTGCGCCGTCTTTGTAGGATAATGTATCGATCGTTACCTGATCAGCTACCATGAATGCGGAATAGAAGCCAAGTCCGAAGTGACCGATGATCTGATCGTCGTTTGCTTTGTCTTTGTATTTTTCAATGAAATCTGTTGCGCCGGAAAATGCGATCTGGTTGATGTATTCCTCAACCTCGTCTGCGGTCATACCAAGACCATTATCGATAAATTTTAAGGTTTTTTCTTCCGGATTTACAACAACGTGGATCTCCGGTTTGTAGTCAGACGGTAATGTATATTCGCCCATCATTTCGAGTTTTTTTAATTTTGTGATCGCATCACATCCGTTACTGATCAGCTCACGGAAGAAGATGTCGTGATCGGAATATAACCATTTTTTGATAATCGGGAACAGATTATCGCTGTTAATTGAAAGATTTCCATGTTTCTCTGCCATATTCAAACACTCCTTTATAATCGTAATAAAATGCAGTGGGCAGATCCGCCTCGCTGCTGCCTGAATCTAATATTATAACCGCAAATTTCAAAAGTCAATAGAAAATCAGCACTCTTTTTTAATGAGTGCTAACAAAAGAAACGGAAATGCCTTAAAACAGGGAAAAACCAGTATTTCTTAAAAAAATATAAATTAAGCAGATAAATAGGATTTTCATTTTGCAGGATTTGTTTTATCATGATAACAGTGAAATTTATTAAGCAGATGAAAAAGATGTTTGCTGGGCAGAAATGGAGATTATTATGACACGCGACAATAACATTCCGGAAATTGATTTTGTGATCACATGGGTAGATGGCAATGATCCGGACTGGCAGAAACAGAAAATGGAGTACAGTATGCAGCCGGATCTGTCGCAGAAACAGGATGACAGAAAAGAGAGATACAGAGACTGGGATCTGCTGAGGTACTGGTTTCGTGGTGTGGAGCGTTTTGCACCATGGGTGCGCAGGATACACTTTGTTACATGGGGGCATCTGCCATCCTGGTTAAATAAAGAACATCCGAAGTTAAATATTGTAAATCATAAAGATTTTATTCCAGAAAAATATCTGCCGACATTTAATTCACATGCCATTGAGTGGAATATGCACAGAATCCCAGGTCTGGCAGAGAATTTTGTATATTTTAATGATGATATGTTTCTGATAAAAAAGGTCAGACCGGAACAGTATTTTAAAAATGATCTTCCGGTGGATATGCTGGCTCTTCAGCCTGATGTGGCAAATACAAAAGATCAGGTCATGCCATATATTTACCTGAATAATGCCATGCTTCTGGCAAAATATTTTGACAAACGTAAAAATATGAAAAAACAGCCGGGAGCATATTTCCATCCCGGTTATCCGTTTATGTATTTTATTTATAATATGTTAGAACTGGCGTTCCCGTTGTTTACAGGATTTTACACGGTTCATGGGCCGTCTCCTTTTAAAAAGAGTACTTTTGTGAAAATGTGGGAATTAGAACCGGAGTTGTTAAACGAGGTGTGCAGCCATAAATTCCGTCAGAAAGAGGATGTCAGCCAGTATGTGCTCAGGGAGTATCAGAAACTGACTGGCGGTTTTGTTCCCGGCAATGTAAGAAGACTCTGCCGGTATTATGATGTCTCAAATGATAACAGCAGGATTGTGGCTGATATAGGTCATCAGAAGAGTGGAAGCGTCTGTTTGAATGACAGCAATCAGGAGATTGATTTTGAGTGGGCAAAAGAAGAACTTCATATGGGATTTGCACAGATCTTGAAGGAAAAATCTGCATTTGAAAAGTAAGAGGTGAAAAAAGTGATCGTATTAAAAGCAGATAGCGAATTAAAAATGACATTTGAACGGCTGATAAAGACCATGCATGCAAATGTAAACTGGACAGGTCTTTTTGTGGCACTTGATAATTATCTCATTTTACAGGGGGAAGTGCGCTCCCTGTTTTTTCATTTTGACAGCAGAAAAGTGGCGGAAAATATTGTAGATCTGCCGATCAAAGAAGATGAGATCAAAGATACCGATGAGGCAGCAGTACGGGATGTGATCAATATGATCCTGTATGCATTTGGAAAATGGGGAACGATCCAGGGACTTCGTGTGGAAAAAAATACGGAGCAGCTGAATACTCTTTTCGGGAATGTGCTTGCAGGAATCTATATTGAACCGGAATATACCACGCAGTATTTTCATTTTTATCATGCAGGAAAGCGTATTACCTATGAAGATGTGATACAGGCGGCACTTGAGGCAAAAGAAGCAGTGCAGAAGGAAGAGGAAGCAGACGAGGAACAGGGACTCTGGCATAAAGTTGAATGGAAGATGGCGCATACTGTTTTTGAGAGAACAGAACTTTCACTGTCAGAAAGAGCAAAAGGCAGGATTGGCAATAACTTTTATAAAGTTGGTTACCGCTGCCCAAAATGCAAAGAAAATCTGCATATGATCATGTATCCGAAAGGAAAAGAGTTTCGAATCGAGACGCCTGAGGGAGTAGTCCTTTTGGCAAAAGCATGTACCTGTGCAGCGTGTCACAGATTTTATACGCCGCGCCCATGGAAACTTCTTGGAGACGGCGATATTTATCTGATGGATTTTGAGGAGGATAAAAAGGCATACGAAGATTATCTTGAGCTGATGGGGCGTAACGGCGAGCATGAGGCAAACAGCCGTTATAATGAGTATGAGGACGGCAGAAAGCCGGCGGGTGTCGAGGACGAGCAGCAGCCACTTGAGGAACTGTGCGAGGATCTGCCGGAATATTCAGATGCAGACTTTGAGGAATTATTAAATAAGATAGAAGAGGGATTTTTCCCGGAAAGCAGTATTGCAGCCTGCGAACCTGGCATACAGGAGGAAAAAAAGCGTCGTAAAAAGTTAAAGAGTACGCCTGCATCAGATCAGGACGAAGTCACAGATGATGAAGAAGAGCAGGATGAGAGCAAGAACCGGCACGCAGAAAAACAGCATGGAAATGAAAGCGCGGGTGAAAGTGGATGGAAGCGGAACGAGCACAAAAAGCAATATGAAGATGTACGTCAAAATGAAATGGAAAGCCGCCATGTGAACGCTTCCAGATATGAGAGTGACAGCAGGCAGCCGCACGAAGCTGGGCGGATTGGTGGGGAATCGTCCGATGAAAAATATGCACAGGTAAATGATGCGGAGGCACAGAAAGCCCGCGAGACTTATCAGGCTAAATTTGGAGTCGCAGACCGTATGTCAGAGCGCCAGCTTTCCGAATTAAAACACCAGCTCATGCATGAAACAAGAATTTCGCCCGAAGAGCGGAAACAATACCTGGATATGTTAGAGGAAAAAGAACAGGACAGAAAGCTTGCCGCGTTAAATAAAAAGGCAGAGAGCTGCGCAGATAAAAATTATGCCGTGATGCGCCGTGTCTATGACGAGATTGCAGAGGAAAAGCTGCCGCAGGAGAAAAAACAGAATCTGCTTTTAAATCTGAAACAGAAAATGCAGACACAGGCAGAGCGGGAAGTCGCAGAGCTGGTTGGGAAAATGCCGCCTAATATGGACAGGGCACGTTACCATGCACTTCGGGAGAAATTAAAAGAATACGAAGGAGTAGATTTAACCCCATATCAGGAACGGTTAGAATCGCAGAAAAATCTTGCCGAACAGCAGGAAATAAAAAATATGATCCGCCAGTCGAGAAAAATCACAAGGGAGGATCTGACAGAGCTTAAGGAGCGTCTGAAAGAAAAGGAGTTTGAGCCGGGGCTGGTTTTGCCGTATTTTGAGCAGATCGAGAATAAAATCCGTCAGATGGATGAAAATGAGATCGCAGAAATTACCGGTGATCCGGCACACATGTCCTTTGATGAGGGAATGGATGCGTATCAGAAGATTGCAGAAGGACCATATTTACCGGATTTAAAGGATAATGCATTAGAACTTTTAAGCAGGCGTCTTTCCAAGATCAAGACGGATGAGTGTGAACAGCTTGTAAATAAGCTGAAAAATGAACTGGAAGAGGCGGGAATCACAGAAAGCCAGAAACATTATTTTTACCCGGCGAGAAAAGTGCTGTTAAAGCAGGCAGCGCCGCAGGAAACAGAGGTTATCGATTATGCCATGGCATCCTATGCCGCAGGAAACGGTCTGTTTGAATATCCGATTTTTGTGGTGGACACATCGAGAAACAACAGTGGAAAAGAGGGGATTATCCTGACACCGGAACATCTATATTACAGCACACTGATGACATCTTACCGTATTGATGTTCCGTCCATAGATGAGATCACTGCATCCACAGGACTTTTAAACCGTGGTGTGTATGTGACAGAGAAAAATGGGAAAAAGACGAAAATTCCATATGCGGTAGAAAATAAGCAGCTCACGGCATATGCCGGGGTATTGAATGAATTTATTCATTATTTACAGGAAAAACCGGATTCGCGAAATATTTCTTATCTGGCGAAAGAAAAACATGATACGATCTGCTGCTTCCGCTGTGGTTATGTATATAAGGGAGGAAATATCTGTCCAAAATCTGTCTCTTATACACATCTGACGCTGCCGACGATCGCATAAGTGTAGA
>OWJI01002159.1_pt1 | contig 11071 bp, 8 predicted proteins | sample 1732541 | NCBI WGS metagenome assembly OWJI01 (sample SAMN05065727, study PRJEB22554) | human gut metagenome | biome: ENVO:2100002; feature: ENVO:00000062; material: ENVO:00002003 | host: Homo sapiens | place: USA
GATCGTCGGCAGCGTCAGATGTGTATAAGAGACAGAGTATGGCTGTTGTGGTGGATGAGTTTGGTGGAACTTCGGGAATCGTAACCTTGGAAGATTTGGTGGAAGAAATATTCGGAGAGATAGAAGATGAGCACGATATCAAGTCGTATGTAGCCAAGAAGGTGGGAGATGACGAGTATCTATTGTCCGGTCGTATAGAGATCGATACGCTGAATGAGAAGTTTGACTTGGAATTACCGGAGTCGGACGATTATGTGACAATAGCCGGTTTTATATTGCATTTTTATCAGAAATTTCCGAAGTTGAATGAAACGATTGTAATTGATAAATATTCTTTTAAAATCGTAAAAGTGACAGCTACGAAAATCGAATTAGTTCGTATGAAAGTAGTGAGTTAATTAAAAAAAAAGCATAAAAAGATGCGGCAATCTCTTTTTTTCGTATCTTCGTGCCCTTAAAATGTGGAATAATAAACTTTAAAATAGATAAAGATAAATGGCTACGCTGGAAAAAATCAGAAGCAAAGCAGGACTGCTGGTACTCGTTGTGGGGGTGGCATTGTTCGCTTTTATCATCGGTGACTTTTTAAACTCCGGTTCTACTTATTTCAGACAATCGCAGGAGACGGTTGCGGAGGTAGACGGAGAAGTTATTAAAATTCAAGAATTTCAGGATCGTGTAGACGAAATGACTGAAATGTACAAAATGCAGACAGGTTCCACCAGTCTGCCCGAAGAATACCAGACTCAAATCCGTCAGTCTGTATTCGATGGTATGGTTCAGGATATCGTTTTGAATGAAGCAACTTCCGAGTTAGGAATGGGAGTAGGTCCGGAAGAACTGTTCGATATGGTTCAGGGTGAAAACATTTCTCCGATGATCCAACAGATGCAGATGTTTGTGAATCCGCAGACAGGTGCATTTGACAAAACTGCATTATTAAATTTCTTAAAGACTATCGATGACGATAATATTGCCAACTATCCCGCTGACCAGCAGGCACAGTTGTTGCAGGGGCGTCAGTTCTGGATGTTCTGGGAAAAGAATATCAAACGTCAGCGTTTGGAACAGAAGTATACAACTCTGTTGAGTAAGGCTGTTTCTGCTAACAAACTGGATGCAAAAGATGCTTTCGATGGCTCGGCTGTAAGCTCTGATATCGTTTATGCAATGCAATCTTATGCTTCTATTCCTGATTCAACTATACAGGTAAGCAAGAGTGATATCGAAAAGCTGTACAATCAGCGTAAGGAGTTGTTCAAGCAGAAAGAAGGAAAAGTAATCAAATATATCGCTGTCGATATCCGTCCGAGCAAAGAAGACTACGACAAAGCAAGTGCTGAAATCGAATCTTTGAAGAGCGAGTTGGCTACTTCTGAAAAAGTGGCTGATTTGGTGACGGAAAATTCTGAAATACCTTATATGGACGCTTTCTTTACAGAGAATGCATTGGATCCTGAAATGAAGCAATTTGTAAAGACTGCAAATGTTGGTGACGTATACGGTCCTGTTTTTGAAAACGATAAATACAGATTGTTTAAGTTGGTCGATAAAACCGTTGCTCCTGACTCTGTGAAGGTCAGTCATATTATGTTGGCAAATATAGGCGATGAAGCTGCTATCAAAGCAAAAGCTGATAGTTTGTTGAATGTACTGAAGAAAGGTGGTGACTTTGTTGCCTTGGCAAAGGAATATTCAGCTGACCAGGCTGCTGAAAAAGGGGGTGAACTGGGCTGGTTTACTGAAGCGACAGCTTTGAGAGGTGTAAATGATGATTTCAAAAAAGCTGTTTTCTCGACTCCGGTCAATGACTATTCAATTGTAAAATCTTTGTATGGTACACATATCATCAAAGTTACCGATAAGACTACAAATGTAGACAAATACAAAGTAGCAGATATTGATATGACCGTATCTCCGAGTACAAAGACTTATGGTAACATCTATAATGAATTGAACCAGTTCATTTCAAAGAACCAGAATATAGATAAATTGGATGATGCCGCTAAAGAGGCCGGTTACAACTTGTTGTCAAATGTGACAGTAACTGCTAACGACCAGTTGCTGGGTTCTATCAAGAATTCCCGTCCGGTAATCCGTTGGGCGTTCCAGAACAACAAAGGCGATATTTCTGAAATTTTTGAATGTGACGATAAGTTTGTGATCGCAGCTATTCAGGGTACGTTGCCGGAAGGTTATCGTTCTTTGGAATCTGTTACTCCGATGTTGAAATCAGAGTTGATCGCTCAGAAGAAGGGTGAAAAGATCGCACAAGACCTGTCTGCTAAAAATCTGAGTTCTGTCGATGCTTATGCTCAGGCTATGAATTCTTCTGCAGATTCTGTTAAGTTCGTTAGCTTTGCAACACGCCGTATCGCAGGTATCGGGGTTGAGCCGAAGTTGAATGCAATGGTTTCCTTGGCTCAGAAAGATCAGTTGAGCGCTCCGGTTGTCGGCAACAACGGTGTATATGTGTTCAAGGTATACGAACAGAACAAGGACGCCAAGAATTATGACGAAGCTGCTGAAATCAAAGCATTGGATGCTTCTAACGCTTACCGTTTTGGTTTCCAGGCTATTCAGTCATTGGTTAACAAAGCTGATGTGGAAGATAACCGTATCCGCTTTTATTGATCGTTGAACTGTTTGCGGCAGGAGAGACTGCCGTCCATTATAGGGAACCGCCAATCGCAACCGATTGGCGGTTTTTTTATATCTTTGCATGAAAGAAACACAAGAAGGATCATGAATGAGAAAAGACGTTTATTGGGAATGACTTTGGATGAACTGAAAGGAGTGGCTTTTGAAGCCGGACTTCCAGGCTATGCAGCTAAGCAGATGGCTGACTGGCTGTATAAAAAAAAAGTGACTTCTATTGCAGCGATGACGAATATAGCCTCGGCGAAACGTGCCTTGTTGGAGAAAAACTTTGAGGTGGGGGCCGTACCTCCTTCCGACTTGATGAAGTCGGTGGACGGGACGATCAAGTATTTGTATCCTGCCGGTCCTGGTAATTTTGTTGAATCCGTGTACATCCCGACGGAAGACAGGGCGACATTGTGTGTTTCCTCCCAGGTCGGATGTAAAATGAATTGCCTTTTCTGTATGACCGGTAAACAGGGGTTTACCAAGAATTTGTCAGCTAATGAGATTCTGAACCAGATACAATCCTTGCCGGAAACGGAAGAATTGACTAATATCGTTTTTATGGGAATGGGCGAACCTCTAGACAATGTGGATGAACTGTTCAAAGTATTGGAAATCTTGACCGCCTCTTACGGATATGCCTGGAGTCCGAAGCGAATCACGGTTTCAACTATAGGGGTAGCCAAAGGGTTAAAACGGTTTCTTGAAGAGAGCGACTGCCATTTGGCTGTCAGCTTGCATTCGCCTTATCCGGACGAACGGCGATCTTTGATGCCGGTTGAAAAGGCTTTTCCTGCGTGTGATATTATCGAGACGATCAAGCAATATGATTTTACGCATCAACGTCGTGTTTCATTCGAATACATTGTTTTTAAAAATTTGAATGATGATCTTCAACATGCGAAGGCTTTGGTTTGTTTATTAGATAAAGTCCCCTGCAGAGTCAATCTGATCCGTTTTCATGCAATCCCTAATGTGTCGTTGGAAAGTTCGGACTTGGCAAGAATGGAGGCGTTCCGGGACACGTTGAATGCAGCCGGTATCGTTTGTACGATCCGAGCATCACGAGGAGAAGATATATTTGCCGCATGCGGGATGCTTTCTACGGCGAAGAAACAACAAAAAGAATAGAAATGGTTTCTTTTGAGGGAAAAGAAGCTATATTTGTATAACAAAAAAATAAACGGGTATGAAAACACATTCTTTATTGATCAGCTTTTTAATGCTTCTTGTCATTATGGGAGCATGTAGTTCGGGCCCAGTGATGAGAAATGCTACCGGTTTCGCCTATGAAATTGTTGTGACGATGGATAAAGCTGACTGGGATGCTCCTGCCGGAAAGGCTATCAAAGCCGAATTGACTTCCGATATTCCAGGATTGCCACAGGCTGAACCTGCCTTTAAGATCACCTATGTGACTCCTGACCAGTTTAACGGTTTGTTAACATATGTGCGCAATGTTTTGATTGTTAGGATAGATAAGTCTCAGTATACGAAAGTTTCACTGAACTATGAGAATAATCGCTGGGCGAAAGGTCAGGTAGTGATGACATTGACAGCTCCTGACGATGCAGCCATTCTTGAATACGTAAAGGCTCATCCGCGGAACATAGTGGAATTTTTTACCAAGTGCGAAAGAAACCGTACGATCGGACAATTGGAGAAGGAACATAGTCCGGTGGTTATGGATCACGTGAAGGACCGTTTTAACGTCATGTTGAGTGCTCCGGCAAATATGACCTATTTCCGTGACACGACCGGCTTTTTCTGGGCTTCCAATAATGCCAATACTGGGCGTACGGATATTGTTGTCTATGATTTCCCATATAAGGATGCTGATACTTTCACAGCCGACTATCTGATTGCAAAACGTGACTCTGTCATGAAGCTGAATATGCCGGGGACGTTTCCCGGATCTTATATGGCTACGGATACAGCTTGGGTAACTTATAATCCGACAACGGTAAATGGTAAATATTGTGGTGTGTTGCGCGGTTTATGGCATATGAAAGGCGATATGATGGGAGGACCATTTGTCAGTCATGCACGTTTGGACGAAAAGAACAACCGGGTTGTAGTCGTTGAAGGCTTTGTATTCGCCCCGGAGACGGATAAGCGCAATTTTATCCGCCGTGTCGAATCAGCATTGTATACCTTGCGTCTGCCTGGTGAATTTGAAGAAACACAGGTAGAGAAACTGGATGTTTCCGAAGAAAAGTAACAAAAGATTTGTGGTTTGTGATTTAGAGCAGCGATGGAATAAATCATAAATCATAAATCATAAATCAAAATATATGGAAGAACGATTGGTTAAGGTGGGCATAACCCACGGAGATATAAATGGTATCGGTTACGAGGTGATACTGAAAACATTGTCGGATACTCGTATAGCCGAACTTTGCACGCCGGTCATTTACGGCTCGTCGAAGATTGCCGCTTATCACCGGAAGGTCTTGGAATTGCCTGCTGTGAATTTAAGCATCATTGCACAGGCTGAAGATGCCGGGGCAAACCGGGTGAATATTATCAACTGTGTGGATGACGAGACTAAAGTAGAGTTGTGTCAATCTACAACTGCTGCCGGTGAAGCCGCTTATCTGGCTTTGGAGGCTGCCGTTACCGACTTGAAACGCGGTGCGGTGGATGTATTGGTAACGGCTCCGATCAATAAGCACAACATACAGAATGAACAATTTCATTTTCCCGGTCACACAGAATATCTGGAACAATGTTTCGGTGGTTTGGGAAAAAAGGCATTGATGATTCTGATGAAAGATAATCTTCGCGTTGCCTTGGTAACGGGACATATCCCATTAGCACAGGTCGCATCAAAGATTACTGTTGAAGATATTGTGTCCAAATTGCGTATTTTTAATCAGTCACTTAGGCAAGATTTCGGAATCGTGCGTCCCCGTATAGCTGTCCTTGCTTTGAATCCGCACGCTGGAGATGCCGGATTGTTAGGTAAGGAGGAAGAAGAAATCATTATTCCGGCTATCCAGGAAGCAGAGAAGAAGGGAGTAATGCCTTTCGGACCGTATGCTGCTGACGGTTTCTTTGGTTCGCAATTGTACGATAAATTCGATGGTGTACTGGCTATGTATCATGATCAGGGCTTGGCTCCGTTTAAAACGCTGGCGATGGATGACGGTGTTAATTATACGGCAGGTCTATCAATCGTACGGACTTCACCGGCTCATGGTACGGCTTATGATATTGCCGGCCAGAATGTGGCCTCTGAAGAATCTTTCCGCCAGGCCCTATATGCTGCATTGGATATTTACCGGAATCGTATCCGTCATCGTGAGGCAACAGCCAACCCTCTGCGCAAGCAGTATTTCGATAAAGGAGGTGACAATGAAAAGCTCGACCTGACAAAAGAGGAAGACGAATAACCGGAAGCCCGGAAATCATTTGAATACTAAAAAACCATTTCTTGCTTTATGGATAAAGCAGGAAATGGTTTTTGTTTTTTGTCCGTAGTCGAAAAGTAAGAGAGAGGTATTTTTGTTGTAAGAGCCTGTTTAGTCGTTCGTTAGTTGAAGTTGTGTCATTTTTGTATTTTACTTAAGTATATAGTTGTGGATATGAAGCGGAGAGAGAGAATGCCCAAACTGAATCAGGACGAGAGTCCTTTTTACCGCCATTTTTTTTTTGATAGGAAAAGTTTGTGTAAGTTTGCGGTTTCAAAAGGATATTAAGTATTATGTTTAAGGATAAAACGATTGTGTATACATCAGGAACATTTGATATGTTCCATTACAACCATCTTCGGATGATAAATTATGCCCGCAGCCTTGCGGATATTTTGATTGTGGGGGTGAGTACGGATGAATTGGTGTCTTCTTATAAGGCGAAGCCGATCATTCCTTTTACGGAACGTCTGCAAATCATCGAAGCATTGAAAACTCCCGATATTGTCATTCCACAACATACGTTGGATCATTCCGAAATAGTCAAAAAGCTGAATATCGACGCTTTTGTCGTGGGAGACGATTGGTATGGCAAGTATGATTATTTGAAAGACTTGGGCGTTCAGGTATTCTATTTCCCTTACGGGACAGGAGTGTCCTCTTCCAACTTGAAGAAAACGATCCATGATTCATATGAAGCGAATTTGAAGTCTCAACGGCAATCCAAACCTGAATCTGTTAAAGGCTTCGGTGAAAAAGAATAAGGGTGATGATGGAAAAAAGGGTATTGATTACCGGAGGGACGAAGGGGATAGGCAGAGCGGTTGCCGAATGTTTGGCAAAAGCTGGCTACAGCCTGATTTTGACTTATGCTTCGGATAAAGAAGAGGCTCTTCGGGTGGCAGACGGTTTGCTGCAGCAATACAAAGTGGAGGTTCTTACGCTTCAGGCCGATATTTCCGATCGGAAATCAATCAAAAAGATAGAATCATTTCTAACCGGGTGCTCTATGCGCTTGGATGCGGTGATCTTTAATGCCGGCCTGACCTGTCGTGACTCGTTTGAGGATTTGGATATAGTAGAATGGGAACGGGTGTTTTTTGCCAATGTGCATTTCCCTGTCTTCCTGTTGCAACGCATTGTCGGTTTGATTAATAAGGGAGGAAGCATTGTCTTTACCGGTTCTCTGATGGGGATACAGCCCCATTCGGTTTCACTGGTGTATGGCGTGACGAAGAGTGCCGTGCATGCGTTGGTGAAGAATATGGTGAAGTTCCTGGTTCCGTATGAGTTGCGTGTGAATGCTGTGGCTCCCGGTTTTGTGGATACCGAATGGCAGAAAACGAAACCCGCTGAAATACGTCGTAATATAGAGAACAAGGTTTCATTAGGGCGTTTCTGTGATCCGGAGGAACTGGCGGAAGTTTATAGAATGTTAGTAGAAAATAGTTATTTTAATGGCGAAGTGATCGTCGTCGATGGCGGTTATTCGTATAAATAGAAGATAAATGAGCGACTTGGATAAAGAGTACGAGGCTTCGTTGAAGTCGATAGAAACAGAAAATAAGATTGACCGGATTTTTTATCGTCCTATCGGTTTTCGTATTGCCCGTATGTTAAGGGGTACAGGTATTACGCCTAATATGGTGACTGTTGTCTCTATTTTTGTAGGGGCGGCAGTCGGTTTCTTTTTTTATCATGATGATCTGATTTACAATGTTTGCGGTATCCTGTTGCTGGTATGTGCAAATATCCTAGACTGCGTGGACGGGCAGTTGGCCCGCCTGACGGGAATCAAATCGGCGATCGGTCGTATCTTGGATGGTTTTGCCGGGGATATCTGGTTTACGTGTATTTATGTCGGTTTCGCCCTTCGTCTGTCTCATGATTACGGAACGGACTGGTTCTTTGCCTTGGCGGTTCTTTCTGGTTTGTCACATTTGGTACAGGCGAATATCACGGACTATTACAAGACACTTCATTTGTATTTCATCAGCAAGGATAAAGGTGCGGAGTTCCAGTCGCTGGAACAGGTACGTGCCCGCCATAAGGAAATGAAATATGGTATCAATAAATTTTTCTATTTCCTCTATCGTGGCTATACGCTTTTGCAGGTGAAAGCTACTCCGTCCTTGCAGGGTATGCTTCGCAGCTTGCATGCACGGTATGGAGATGATATTCCGGAAGATATCCGTATCCGTTTCCGCAAACAAAGCAAGGAACTGATGCACATGGTAGACCTTTTGACTTTTAACGGACGTACGATCGTGATGTTCGTCGTGGTTCTGGTCGGTGAGGTTTGGGTTTATTTCTTGTATGAGATAATCGTATTGAACATCGTTTTGTTGCTCGCCATGAGAAAGCATGAACAGATGTGTGCAACATTCTATAAATAAGAATTTATGAAAGAGAGCGTTGTAGACATACATGATTTACAGGAAGCTGCCCCGTTCTTTAAAAGTCGTTTCGGCTCTTTTCTGGGGAAAGTGCTGATCAAATGGTTGAGTATCGATAAGGTAAACAAGGCTCATGCCCATAACTGCCATTTGCGGGGAGCGGAGTTCACAACGGCCTTGCTGAACGACCCGTTGATCGATATTAAATATGATCTACATAACGCCGAGGTGCTGGATCATCTGCCCGAAGGCGCTTTCGCTACTGTTTCGAACCATCCTATCGGATCGATAGACGGGATTATGTTGATCGATATATTCGCTTCACGCCGTCCGGATTTCAAAGTAATGGTAAACGGCGTATTGACCAAAATCGGGGCCATGGGAGATAATTTCGTGTCCGTCAAGCCAGACTCCAATAACCAGGGGGCTAATCTGAAGAATATAAACGGGGTCCGTATATCCCTGCAACAACTGAAAGAGGGGCATCCGATGGGTTTTTTCCCTGCCGGGGGGATCTCGATGTATAATAAGAAGACGAAGAAAATACAGGATTTGCCTTGGACGCACAGTGTGATTCGTCTGATCCGGAAAGCGAAAGTGCCTGTATATCCTGTTTATTTCGATTTCCTGAATTCCCGCTTTTTCTATTGGCTGGGCCGGATTGACTGGCGTATCCGTACGTTGCGCATACCAGCCGAGGCCTTTAACAAGCGCGGGCGTACGGTCGATGTTTATATCGGTGAGCCTGTTTCTCCAGAAGAAATCCAAAATATTGCCGACGACAAAGACCTGGCCGAGTTTTTATATCAACGTACGTACGCTGCTAAAAAATAACAAACCTGTATAGAAACCGCCTTCGGATTTCGGTTAATTGGATTAAGATTTGTAATTTTGGCAGATAAAACTGAAATAATTACAGATAGTAGAAGAAATATGATAAAGGTTGACGTGCAGCAGATAAAACAGCGTTTTGGAATTATCGGTAATAATGCCGGGCTGAACCGGGCTATCGATGTTGCCCTACAGGTCGCTCCGACAGATTTGTCTGTGCTGATTACCGGTGAAAGTGGTGTCGGTAAAGAAACTTTTCCTCAGATTATACATCAGAACAGCCCGCGTAAACATGGGCAATACATAGCGGTGAACTGTGGTGCCATTCCTGAAGGTACGATTGACTCGGAATTGTTCGGACACGAAAAAGGTTCTTTTACAGGAGCGTTGTCTGACCGTAAAGGCTATTTCGAGGTTGCGGATGGCGGGACGATCTTCCTGGATGAAGTAGGAGAGCTGCCCACTCCTACGCAGGCACGTTTGTTGCGTGTTTTGGAGACGGGAGAGTTTATCCGTGTCGGTTCATCCAAAGTCCAAAAGACGAATGTCCGTATCGTCGCGGCGACAAACGTCAATCTGACGCAAGCTGTAGCGGAAGGAAAATTCCGTGAAGATTTGTTTTACCGTCTGAGCACGGTGCCTATCCAGGTTCCTCCTTTACGTGAGCGCGGTGAGGATATCATCTTGCTTTTCCGGAAATTTGCCAGCGATTGCGCGGAGAAGTACCGGATGCCGCCGATCCGTTTGGATGAGGAAGCCCGCCAGTTGATGCTTTCCTACCGTTGGCCGGGGAATGTCCGGGAACTGAAAAACATAACGGAGCGTATTTCTGTTATCGAGGAAAACCGGGATATCACCGCTTCAGTGCTTCGCTTGTATCTACCCGATCTGAATATCGAGAAATATCCGGTCCTAGTCAAACAGGATTCCGATCAGAAGATATTCAACAGCGAACGGGAGATTCTATATCAAGTGCTGTTTGACATGAAGAAAGATGTCAACGAACTTAAGAAGCTGGTACACGACATCATGGGAGGCAAGAAGCCAATCGAGATGCCGGAAGAGCCGGCGGCTTATCCCCATCCGATCCATACCGTCCATCCGGTTCCTTCTATTCAGGAAGCCGAAGCAGTGGAAGAGGAGGAGAGCCTGTCGCTGGAAGAAGTCGAGAAAGAGATGATCCGAAAGGCCTTGGAGAAACATAACGGTCGCCGTAAGAATGCCGCTGCCGACCTGAAGATATCGGAACGGACACTTTACAGAAAAATAAAAGAATATAATCTGGAATAAAAGATGTTGAAGATTAATAAGATATGGCTTTTCTGCCTGATCGGGCTGATTGTGACGGCTTGTTCGATCTCCTATAAGTTTAATGGAGCTTCTATTGATTATACGAAGGTCAAGACGATCACGATCAAGGATTTCCCGAACCAGGCTCCGTTAGTCTATCCGCCCCTTTCGCAAAAGTTTACGGAAGCATTGAAGGATATTTATATCCGTCAGACCCGTCTGCAGTTGGTGGGGAGCAACGGCGACTTGGACCTGGAGGGTGAAATTACGGGCTATGACCTGACTCCTATGGCTGTAAAAGAAGATGCTTATGCCTCACAGACCAAGTTGACGATTACGGTTCGGGTTCGTTATGCCAACCGGGTGAATCCGGATGAGGATTTTGAGCAGAGCTTTTCGGCATACCGTGAATTCGATGCGACTCAGATGTTGCAACAGGTACAGGACCTGTCTCTTATACACATCTCCGAGCCCACGAGACATGCGCAGATCTCG
>OWJI01002162.1_pt1 | contig 11062 bp, 9 predicted proteins | sample 1732541 | NCBI WGS metagenome assembly OWJI01 (sample SAMN05065727, study PRJEB22554) | human gut metagenome | biome: ENVO:2100002; feature: ENVO:00000062; material: ENVO:00002003 | host: Homo sapiens | place: USA
TGCCCGCGATGACGGCGGCGGCCACGCCCCGCCGGAGTGCGCTCTTCAGTCTCATCGTACATCTCCTTTCGTTCTGTGTATCATGCAATGCCGTCGCTGCGGCTCAGGCTCTCCTTTGAGATGCTTATTTCTTTGGGCTGCCCCAAGTCCTCCGGCAGCCAGAGCTTTATCTCACCCTGGGTATCCGGCAGGTCGTCCCAGTCGTCACCAAGGTCGGTATAGCTCCGCAGGTCACTCTCCAACAGATTGGTATACTTTGTGCCATCCGGGACGGTGGTTTCCAGCAGGAAAAGCCGTGGCTTATCCTCCTCGGGAGCGATGGCCTCAAATCGGGAAGCCAGCTGTTTCAGGGTCTCCTCAAGCCCGATTCTCGGCGTTTCCGTTCTCGCAGGCTCGAGCCACCAATCCAAACTCGGGCGGTCGTCCCTTTTTTTCGCGAGTTGGAAGTCCATCATCTCCCGCTCTTGTTTCAGTAATTCGTCGAGTTCACGTCTGAGCTCTTCACTCGTTTTTTGCTCTACCGTTTCCTCTCTCTCAGGCTCGAGCCACCAATCCAAACTCGGGAGGTCGTCCCTTTTTTTCGCGAGTTCGTGGGTCAATATCAGCCACTCCTGCGGCTCTGGCGTCTGCACCGGCACCCACTCCAGATAGCGCTCCGACAGGTCGTCCCGCGTTTCGCCGTCCAGCCGGAGGCTGATGTCCTCCCTGTTCTGCTTCAGCTCCACGTCAGCGTCCTCGCCCGCCGCGTCGGCCATCTTGTCCACGCTATAGTGGGTCATGGTGTACTCATAGCGGAAGAAGATGTCCTCCACGCCGTCCTCCCGGAGACTGGAGATGTCGGTGGTGACGGTGGAGCGGGGAGCGGCGCTCTCAATAAGCACCACACCCCCCGGGGTGAGGACCTCTCCGGCGTCGCCGGCCTTTAAGCTGCCGGGCATGGGGTCGGTGCTCTCAATAATGGCCAAAGCAGAATCCCACCGCTGGATGGTGACCCGGCTGGAAAAGAAGCCGCCCACCACCATGCCGCCGGGCAGGGGTTCGGGGGCGTTCTCCTGCACCGGGGGCGGGACGTCATCATCATCGTCGTCCTCGTCGTCGTCCGGCTGGGGCTTGGGGGTGGAGGTGTAGTCGTAGCCCATCCCCTCCATCACGGTGCCGTCCGCGTTCAGACGGGTCAGCCGTCCTCCCGTCACCTTATGTTCATCGTCAGAAAGGTTCTCCGTGGGTACTTCGCCGTAGCTGCCGCCGATGGCCGGGGCCTTGGCGTCCGTCATCTGGCTTCCCGCCTTGGCCGTCACCTCGGCGTCGCCGCAGATGTAGAGGTCTCCCGGGTTCGAGTCGTCGGTGTCGTCCGACGCGCGGCCTGCTCCGTCGCCGATGCCTGCCGCGTTGCTCCCGCCCACAGCCTCGATGGTGCCGCCCCGGATGGTGATGTTGCTGCCGGTGCTCTCGATGCCGCCGCCGATGCCTGCGCCGCCGAAACCGCCCTCGGCGGTGAGGGAGCCGTCCTTGCCCTTGTCGTCCTTGATGGTCAGCGTTCCCTCCGACTCATGGCCGTTCTTTTCGAGGCCCGCATTGTAGTCGCCGCTCTTCAGCTCGTTGTCGCCGTCCAGCTCGATGGCCGCATCGTGGTCACCCTTCACGGTGACGGCTGCATTGCTCTCCCGGACAGGGCTGTCATCGCTGCCATCCCCCTCCTTCTTGCCGCTGACGTCGATCTTCAGGTCGTCGAAGGTGACGTCCACGTTGCCCTCGGAGGTGTCGATGGTGACGGTGTTCTTATCCGACTCGCCGGTGATGACGGTCTCCCCCTCATCCTTCTCGAAATCCTTTTCACCCTGCTTGACATTGTTATAGTTTCCGCTTTCATCGCTCGCACCTTTGACCGTAATGTCGCCGTCGGCGATGTTCCATGTTTTCGCATAGGCCGGGATGCCGGAGCTCACCACGATGCCCGCGATGACGGCGGCGGCCACGCCCCGCCGGAGTGCGCTCTTCAGTCTCATAGTCCGTCCTCCTTTGGTCTGTTCGTCTTTTGAAGAATCAGCCTTTTTCGATACAAGCTTACCAAAAAATTCGAAGAATGTAAATAAAAACTGCGCGAATCGTGGTGTTTTCGGCGTGAATGGCGCAAAAAAGCCCTCCCGAGCGGGGAGGGCCATAGCCTGTCTTATTCAGAGTAGTGCGCCAAAAACTGCTTGGTGCGCTCCTCCTGGGGGTGGTCGATGAGCTGGCGGGCCGGGCCTTCCTCCACCACGACGCCGCCGTCCATGAATAGGATGCGGTCGGCCACGTCGCGGGCGAAGTGCATCTCATGGGTAACGATGATCATGGTGGTCTTTCGGTCGGCAAGGTCCCGCAGGACACGGAGGACTTCGCCGGTCAGCTCCGGGTCAAGGGCGCTGGTGGGCTCATCGAAGCAGAGGATGTCCGGGTGGAGCGCCAGTGCGCGGGCGATGGCCACCCGCTGCTGCTGACCGCCGGAAAGCTGATGAGGATAGTGCCCGGCACGGTCCGCAAGGCCCATCTGGTCCAGCAGCTCCATTCCGGCGGCACGGATGGCTTCCTTACTCTCGCCGCTGTCCTTGGCCATCAGTTCCCGGGCGAGGGTCACGTTTTCCAAAGCCGTATACTGGGGAAAAAGGTTGAAGGACTGGAACACCATGCCGAAGTGGAGCCGGTTTTTCCGGATCTCCTTTTCGGAGCAGTTTGCGTGATGGTCGGCGTCAAACAGCACCTTGTCCTGTACGGTGATGGTGCCGGCGTCCGGCGTTTCCAGAAAATTCAGACACCGCAGCAGCGTGGTTTTGCCGCTGCCGGAGGAGCCGATGATGGAAAGGGCCTGTCCCTCCTCCAGAGAGAAGCTGATGTCATTGAGGACCTTCGTATTTTCAAAATGCTTTTCCAGATGCTGTACGGTTAAGATCGACATTTCAAAGCCCTCCCTTACTTAAAATAGCTGAGCTTGCGCTCGATGAAGCTGAACAGGAGCGTCAAAAGGCCCACAAAGGCCAGATAGAACACGCCGGTATAGAACAGCGGCCAGGTGATGCCCTTGGACTTCATAAAAGCTTCGCCGGCCATGGTGATCTCAATGATGGCGATGGTCCGGGCCAGAGAGGTGTCCTTCACCAGTGTGATGATCTCATTGGACATGGGGGGGATGATCCGCTTGACCATCTGCAAAAGGGTGATCTTGAAGAAGATCTGCCGCTTGGTCAGGCCCAGCACCTCACCGGCTTCCCGCTGACCTGCCGGGACGCCCTCAATGCCGCCCCGGTAGATCACGGAGAAATAGCAGGCGTAGTTGATGATAAAGGCGATGCAACAGGCGGTCATGCGTCCGTCCCGGAAGGCGTTCCACGGATTTGTGCCGAACCAGGTGCCGGGACCGTAGAAGATGATGATGAGCTGGAGAATCAGCGGCGTACCCCGGATAACCCAGACGATGACGTTGGTCAGGGCAGACAGGGGCCGGAGCTGGGAGAGCCAGCGGGCAAAGCCCCGCGCTTCCTGCTGCCGGTAGGCCAAAGCCCGGAAGGGCGCCCACTTGCTCATGGAGCCGAAAGCCACTACCAGACCAAGGGGCAGCGCGAACAGCAGCGTCAGGAAAAACAGCTTGACCGCCTGACTACAGCCTTGCAGGATGGAGAGGGTAACAGTCCAGAACATGAAAGAATTCTCCTCTATGTAGTGATAATGGGGGGAACGAAGGGGGAGGAAGGAAAGCGTATGCGGGAAATATGCCGCTCAAAGGCAGAGAGCGACCGCTCTCTGCCTTTGCTGTATGATTTGCGGAATTACTTGGTCACAATGACCTGAGCGTTGTTGCAGTAGGCGTTGGTGCACTCCATGGCCTCCTGGGCGGCGGTGGTGATGGTCATGCCGTTCCAGACCACATCGATGCCCTTGCCGTTCAGCTCAAAGACCTTGTTGTCCCAGTTGATCACGGTAAACACAGGCTCCACGCCCAGCTTTTCCGCTACCAGCTTGGCCATGTCGGCGTCGAAGCCGATCCAGTTGCCGTCAGCGTCCTGATAGTCCATTGGCTCAAACTCGGTGATGCCGATGACCAGCGTGCCCTTGTCCTTGATGTACTGCACGTCGCTGTCGGATTCGGAAGCGGCGAACTCGGATGCGGGCTGCTCCACCAGAGCGGCCTGTACGCCGTAGGTCTCGGCGGTTGCTTCCAGAACGCCGTCGGCGTAAGCGTCAGCCATCACGGAGTTGATGAAGGAGGCCAAATCGCTGCCCTTGCGGCAGCCGACGCCGTACAGCTCCTCAGTGAGCTTCTGATCGGTGATGGTCAGATCGGGATAGCTGGTGCCTTCACCCACCATGGCACCGGCCATGAGGGAGTCGATGATAGCGGCATCGGCGGTGCCAGCCTGCACTTCCATCAGTGCCTTGGCCTGAGAGTCTACGGATACAACGTTGTAGCCGTTGGCCAGTGCCACTTCCTCACCGGCGGAGCCGGCTTCGGCGGCGAAGGTCAGATCCTTGACGGATTCGACGGTCTGATAGTCGGCGGCCTTATCAGCCGGGACGATCACGACCTGCGCGTTGTTGCAGTAGGCGTTGGAGCACGCCATGGCGCTTGTGACCTCGGACGTGAGCGTCATGCCGTTCCAGACGCAGTCGATGGTCTTGCTGTCGAGCTCCAGAACCTTGTTGTCCCAGACGATCTCGACGAATTCCACCTTGACGCCGAGGGACTCGGCAAAGGCCTTGGCCAGATCGGCGTCGAAGCCGACCCATTCGCCGGATTCGTTCTGATAGTCCATCGGGGCAAAATCGGTAATGCCGACCACAAGCGTTCCCTTGTCCTGAATGTAGGCAAGATCGGATTCGGCAGTCTCGGCGGGCTTGGACGCGCAGGCCGCCATGGACAGAACCATCAGCGCAGCCAGCAGCAGAGCGGTCATCTTTTTCATTTTTTGTTCCTCCTGAAAGTTTAAGATCGGGTAGCGGATTGTTTATCGTGCTAATAATTTACCATACTGATTCGCTAATGTAAAGAACCAATACTGCAAAAAGAAATTCCGTCCCGGATCTGCGGAATTGTGGAAAATCGACAAGTGCGGGCATATTTTAAACGGCTTCCCCGGAGGGGGAAGCCGTTGGGGTGCTGCTGCGGTCTGCTGCTTACACGTTGAACAGGAAGTTCACGACGTCGCCGTCGTGCATGACGTATTCCTTGCCCTCGCTGCGCAGCAGGCCCTTTGCCTTCGCATTGGCCAGCGTGCCGCAGGCCTTGAGATCGTCGAAAGCAATGACCTCGGCGCGGATAAAGCCGCGTTCAAAGTCGGAATGGATCTTACCGGCGGCCTGCGGGGCCTTCGTGCCCTTTTTGATGGTCCATGCGCGGCACTCGTCCGCGCCTGCCGTCAGGAAGGAGATGAGGCCCAGCAGCTCGTAGCTGCACTGGATCAGCCGGTCAAGGCCGGACTGCTGCAATCCCAGCGCTTCCATGAACATGGCCTTCTCGTCCGGGTCGTCAAGCTCGGCAATGTCGGCCTCAAGCTTTGCGCAGATGGGCAGAACCTCGCTGCCCTCCTTCGCGGCCAGCGCCTGCACCTGCGTGAAATACTTGCAGGCTTCGGGTTGGTTTACGTCGTTTTCACTCAGGTTTGCGGCATAGATCGTCTTGCGGAGCGTCAGCAGATCGCTGGTGGCGATCATGGCGGCGTCGTCCTCGGAGCATTCGAACGTGCGGGCCAGATTGCCTTCGTTCATATAGTCGCGCAGGGCCGTGAAGACCTCGACCTCGTGGTTGAAGCGCTTGTCGCCGCCCTTGGCGTTTTTCTGCGCCTTGTCGATGCGGCGGTCGATCATTTCAAGGTCGGCCATGATCAGCTCGGTGTTGATGATGTCGATGTCGCGCAGCGGGTCGGTCGAACCCTCAACGTGCGTGACGTTTGCGTCGTCGAAGCAGCGCACGACATGGACGATGGCGTCGCAGCCGCGGATGTTGGCAAGGAACTTGTTTCCCAGACCCTCGCCTCTGGACGCACCCTTGACCAGACCCGCAATGTCGACGAATTCGATCACAGCGGGGGTGAACTTCTTGGGGTTGTGCTGGTCGCGCAGCCATTCGAGCCGCTTGTCCGGCACGGACACAACGCCGACGTTCGGGTCGATGGTGCAGAACGCATAGTTGTCCGCCGCAACGCCCGCATTTGTAATTGCATTAAATAAGGTAGACTTGCCAACGTTTGGAAGCCCAACGATGCCCAATTTCATGGCTTCTTATCTCCTTTTCGCGCAAGGCCGGGGGAAAGCGCGGTTTATTTGCAGATATTGTACCACAGCGGCAGTCGTTTCTCAATAGTGAAAATGAAAGACCGTGCTGCGGGGCAGCACGGTCTTTTGGAAAACGGGACTTAGCCGAAGACGGCGAGCAGGAAGCCTGCCGCGATGGCGGAGCCGATGACGCCCGCGACGTTCGGGCCCATGGCGTGCATGAGCAGGAAGTTGGCGGGGTTGGCCTTCTGGCCGACCATCTGGGAAACACGCGCGGCCATCGGGACGGCGGAGACGCCGGCCGAGCCGATCAGCGGGTTGACCTTCTTGCCGGACAGCTTGCACATGATGTTGCCGCCGATGAGGCCGCCGGCCGTGGAGATGCCGAAAGCGACGAGGCCGAGGAAGATGATCTTCAGGGTCTCGGGCTTCAGGAAGTTGGAAGCGACCATGGTCGCGCCGACGGAGGTGGACAGGAAGATCGTGACGATGTTCATGAGCGCGTTCTGCACGGTGTCGGACAGACGATCGGTGCAGCCGCATTCACGGAACAAATTGCCGAGCATCAGGCAGCCGATCAGCGGAGCCGTGGACGGCAGGAGCAGGATGACGAAGATGGTGACGATGATCGGGAAGAGGATCTTCTCGGTCTTGGAGACGACACGCGCCTGCACCATCTTGATCTTGCGGTCCGCGTCCGAGGTCATGAGCTTCATGATCGGGGGCTGGATCATCGGGATCAAAGCCATGTAGGAATACGCCGCGATCGCGATTGCGCCCAGCAGATGCGGGGCGAGCTTGTTGGTCAGGAAGACGGCCGTCGGGCCGTCCGCGCCGCCGATGATGCCGATGGAAGCGGCCTCAGGGCCGGTGAAGCCGAGGCAGATGGCGCCGAAGAAGGCGACGAACACGCCCAGCTGAGCCGCAGCGCCGAGCAGCAGGCTCTTCGGATCTGCGATCAGGGGGCCGAAGTCGGTCATGGCGCCGACGCCCATGAAGATCAGGGACGGGTACAGACCGGCCTTGACGCCGATGTAGAAGATATCCAGCAGGCCTGCATTCGACAGAATGTGGCCGTAGCTGTGATAGTAGGGGCTGGTGGAGTCAAGGAACGCGCTCCAGAGCTCGGGGTGGTACATGGCGTTGGTCGCGTTCAGCTCGGGGTTGACCGCGTCCAGACCGGGGAAGTAGCTGACGTTCGCAAGCAGGCAGCCGAACGCGATGCCGACGAGCAGCAGCGGCTCGAAGCCCTTGACGATGCCAAGGTACAGCAGGACGCAGGCGATGACGATCATGACAAGGTTCTGCCAGCCGCCGTTTGCGAAGAAGCCCGCAAAGCCGGATTCCGTCGCCAGCTTTAACAGGGTATCACCAACATTAAACATCTTTGATCCTCCTTATGCCAGAACGACCAGCGGAGCACCCGTATCCACAACAGCGCCCTTGGTGGTCACGACCTGTGCGACCGTGCCGTCACGCGGGGCAAGGATCTCATTTTCCATCTTCATGGCCTCGAGCACGACCAGAATGTCGCCGGCCTTGACAGCCTGACCCTGGGAGCAGTTGACCTTCAGAATGTTGCCGGGCATCGGAGCCGCGACGACTTCGCCTGCGGCGACAGCCGTGGGAGCGGCGGGCGCTGCGGCAGGAGCGGCAGCGGGAGCAGCCGCGGGCGCAGGTGCTGCGGCGGGAGCGGGAGCGGCGGGCTTATATGCCTCGTACTCGTCGACGAGCATGGCCTGGCCTTCTTCGACCTCGACCTCGTAGGTTTTGCCGTTGAGCGTGATCTTGTATTTCATATCAGATGACCTCCTTCATCGATTTGAAGCGCAGGGTATTGAGGGGCTTGCCGAGCTTGTTGGCGACGATGGCCATGAGCATAGCGGCTTCGCGGTCGCCGACGTTATAGAGTTTGCATTCGCCGGCGACGCCTGTGGCAAGCGCGGGGGCAGCCTTGGGCGCAGGAGTCGGAGCGGCAGTTGCTGCAGCGGGAGCGGCGGCAGGCGCGGTCTTCTTGGCAACCATGATCTTGCCGACGATCATAATGACCGCCATCAGCGCAATCAGACCGATAAACACGACGGCGTAGCCCAGCAGGGCTACGAGGCCTGCGGTACCGACGGAAATATCTTCCATCAAAGTATTGATCAGAAACATCTCAGGCCACCTCGCTTACGCTTCTTCGATGACGTAGGTGCAGATGTTTTCTTCCTTGGCCTTGCGATCCTCGAAGAACTTCATGGCCTGATCCGGATAGCAGATGTAGCTCATGACGTCCTCTTCCGAGCGTGCCAGATCGCCGAGTGCTTCCTTGGCCTTCTTGAAGTCCTCGCCGGTGCGCTTGGCGTCTTCAATGCGGCAGTCGACAGGCTTGCCGCCCTCGCCGAGGATCTTGGCCTGCAGCGCTTCGGAAACGGGCGCGGGCGCGATGCCATACTGGCCCTTGAAGTAGTTCTGCACTTCCTTGGAGACGATCTTGTAGCGCTCGCCCATCAGAACGTTGGTAACGGCCTGGTTGCCGACCATCTGAGACAGCGGCGTGACCAGCGGGGGATAGCCCAGATCCTTGCGGACCTCGGGGATCTCCTTGAGCGCTGCGTCGAACTTATCCATGGCCTTCATATCGGTCAGGTTCGCGATCATGTTGGAGAGCATACCGCCGGGGACCTTGTAGACGAGCGCCTGCGCGTCGGTCGCCATGGACTTGGCGCTGATGCGGCCGGAATCGACGTACTTCTGCTTGATGGGCTTGAAGTAATCGTTGACCTTGTTGATAACGTCCTCGTTCAGGCCCGTCTCGATGCCGTACTGGCCCAGAGCGTAGAACATCGTCTCGGTGGAGGGCTGGCTCGTGCCGTTGGAGAAGCAGGAGGTCGCGCAGTCGATCACGTCGATGCCGGACTCGATGGCCTTCGTCACGGTCATGTAAGCCATGCCGGTGGTGCAGTGGGTGTGCAGGATCAGGGGGACATCGCCGACGGCGTCCTTGATGCCCTTGATGAGGTGCTCGGCCTCATACGGACTCATGGTGCCGGCCATGTCCTTCAGGCAGATGGTATCGAAGCCCATGTTCTTGAGCTCCTTGCACATCTCGACATATTTTTCAACCGTGTGGACCGGGCTCTGTGTGTAGGAGATGCAGCCGGACGCAACGGTGTTCTTGGTGGCATATTTCTTGGTGGCTTCCAGCGCGGTGGCGATGTTGCGGAAGTCGTTCAGTGCGTCAAAGATACGCAGGATGTCGATGCCGTTCTTGATGGACAGCTCGACAAACTTTTCAACGACATCGTCATGATAATGCTTGTAGCCGAGCAGGTTCTGGCCGCGCAGCAGCATCTGCAGCTTGGTGTCGGGCATGGCCTTGCGGATATCGCGCAGTCTCTGCCACGGATCCTCGCCCAGATAGCGCAGGCAGGAATCGAACGTCGCGCCGCCCCAGCATTCCACGGAGTAATAGCCGGCCTTGTTCATTTCGGGCAGGATCTCGGCAAAATCGGAATACGGAAGACGGGTCGCCATCAAAGACTGGTTGGCATCACGAAGGACAGTTTCAGTAATTTGAACTTTTTTCATGTGTGCTCCTCCATTTTTCACGCCGTATGGCGTTTATCGATTATGAGAATCAGGCACATGAATGAAAAGACACGCTGCAGCGAGATTGCCGCGGCGTGTCTCGCGCTATCATCCAGTATACCTGATATCGGGCCGCGTGTAAAATCAAGCGGCTGTTAAGAAAATGCCTTGAAGCGTCCGAAGCCCGCTTGCGCGTCTGATACGGGCTTCGGAGAAAAATGCCTGGTGCTTAGAGCTGCGGGCCAGCTGCGACGAGCGCCTTGCCGGCTTCGTTGCCTTCGTACTTGACGAAGTTCTTGACGAAGCGGGAGGCGAGGTCCTTTGCCTTGACGTCCCAGTCAGCCGCATCGGCATAGGTGTCGCGCGGATCGAGGATCTCGGTGGCGACGCCGGTCAGCTCGGTGGGGATCTCAAAGTCGAAGTACGGCAGCTTCTTGGTCGGAGCCTTGTTGATATCGCCGTTCAGGATGGCGTCGATGATGCCGCGGGTATCCTTGATGGAGATACGCTTGCCGGTGCCATTCCAGCCGGTGTTGACGAGGTACGCCTTCGCGCCGCTCTTTTCCATCTTCTTGACGAGCTCTTCGGCGTACTTGGTCGGATGCAGCTCGAGGAAGGCCTGGCCGAAGCAGGCGGAGAAGGTCGGGGTGGGCTCGGTGATGCCGCGCTCGGTGCCGGCCAGCTTCGCGGTGAAGCCGGACAGGAAGTAGTACTTGGTCTGCTCCGGCGTCAGGATGGAGACGGGAGGCAGAACGCCGAAGGCGTCGGCGGACAGGAAGATGACGTTCTTTGCGGCCGGTGCGGAGGAAACCGGGCGGACGATCTTCTCAATGTGGTCGATGGGGTAGGAGACGCGGGTGTTCTCGGTGACGGACTTGTCGGCGAAGTCGATCTTGCCGTCCTTGTCGAGCGTGACGTTCTCCAGCAGCGCGTTGCGCTTGATGGCGTTGTAGATGTCGGGTTCGGAATCCTTGTCGAGGTTGATGACCTTGGCGTAGCAGCCGCCCTCGAAGTTAAACACGCCGTTGTCGTCCCAGCCGTGCTCGTCATCGCCGATGAGAAGGCGCTTCGGGTCGGTGGAGAGGGTGGTCTTGCCGGTGCCGGACAGGCCGAAGAAGATGGCGGTGTTCTCGCCGTTCATGTCGGTGTTGGCGGAGCAGTGCATGGAAGCGATGCCCTTGAGCGGCAGGTAGTAGTTCATCATGGAGAACATACCCTTCTTCATCTCGCCGCCGTACCAGGTGTT
>OWJI01002173.1_pt1 | contig 11028 bp, 12 predicted proteins | sample 1732541 | NCBI WGS metagenome assembly OWJI01 (sample SAMN05065727, study PRJEB22554) | human gut metagenome | biome: ENVO:2100002; feature: ENVO:00000062; material: ENVO:00002003 | host: Homo sapiens | place: USA
CATCGAGTGCGCGTCCGATACCACAGAGCCGTATGCCTTTAAGGATGTGGTTTACCAGAAGCTGATCACTCTTTGCGTGGATATCTGCAAGAGAAACGGCAAGAAGAAGCTCCTCTGGCTGGGTGATAAGGATAAGACACTCAGTTATGAGCCGAAGTCCGATGAAATGGTGCTGACGGTGCATCGCTGGTTTGCCAACAAGTCCTGCCCCGGAAACTGGATGTATGCCAGGATGGGCGATCTGGCGGAGAAGGTCACGGCGGCTCTCGGTAGTGGTACCGGGGGTTCCGATGGTCCCACAACTACACAGGGAACACAGGCTTCTGCCTTTTCCGGGCTTTCCGAGGCGGATGTTGTAAAGAGTGTGGGGACATTGTTTACTGCCGATCAGAAGAAAATGGGCATCCTCGCATCGGTTTCAATGGCGCAGTTTATCCTCGAATCCGGCTACGGCAAATCCGAACTGGCGCAGAACGCAAATAATGTGTTCGGTATGAAATGCTCCCTCTCCGGCAACACATGGAGCGGTTCGACATGGGACGGACAGAGCAAGTACACCAAGCAGACGAAGGAGCAGCACACGGACGGCAGCTACGAAACAATCACGGCGGACTTCCGCAAATATCCGTGCGTGGAGGATTCCATCGCCGACCATTCCGCTTATCTGCTCGGCGCAAAGAACGGAAACAAGCTCCGCTACGAAGGGCTGAAGGGATGCACGGACTACAAGAAAGCCGTGCAGATCATCAAGGATGGCGGCTACGCCACGAGCCTTACCTATGTGGAGAACCTCTGCTCCATCATCGAGCGGTGGAACCTCACGCAGTACGATGTGAAGGAGTCCGAAACGCCTATCGCATGGTACCGCGTCCGTAAGACCTGGGCGGATTCCAAGTCGCAGAAAGGTGCGTTCAAGATTCTGGAAAACGCCAAGAAGTGCGCGGACGCCAATCCGGGATATAGTGTGTTCGATGTGGACGGTGTAAACATCTACACACCGAAAACAACTGCTCCGGCGGCATCGGCTGGTGTTCCGTTCCTTGTGAAGGTCAGCATTTCCGACCTTAATATCCGCAAAGGACCGGGGACGGATTACGACAGGACGCAGTTCATTCCCGTCGGCATCTACACCATCGTGGAAGTCAAGTCTGGCAAAGGCTCGACCGCAGGCTGGGGACGGCTGAAAAGCGGCGCGGGCTGGATTTCGCTCGACTTTTGTACCCGCGTCTAAAACTTTATATCTGCGCATACGATTGCCTGTGGGTGTTCTTCGGAATGCTCACAGGCTTTTTTTATTTGCATACCCTCAATCCCGGCCGCCTTTTTCTGTTTAACCATGAGGATAGGAATCCTCGGATTGGAGGAATCTTCATGACCAATGAACAGAAACGCACCATAGCGGAACTCCGCTCCAAAGGTGCGACCTATGCAAAAATCGGCGAGGCGCTCGGTATCTCGAAGGATACCGTGAAAAGCTACTGCCGCAGAAATAATCTGTCCGCTCCGCAGGATACCCCTGCCTCTGATACCGCTCCTTCCGTCTGCCAGGAATGCGGCGCACCTCTCGTGCAGACAGAAAAACAAAAGACGCGGATTTTCTGTTCCAGGGAATGCCGTGAGAACTGGTGGCATTCTCACCCGGAGCAGATAAAGAAAAGAGCCGTGTATGATTTCCGCTGCGCCGGATGCGGTAAGCCTTTCTCCGCCTACGGAAACAGCCACAGGAAATACTGCTCCCACGATTGTTACATCACGGCTCGGTTCAAAGGCGGTGGATGCCATGAGTGAGCAGGAATTTGACCGTGAAATGCGGTATCAGGCCGCCGTTCAGATTGCGGATGCGCTTCTCAAAAAGGGTTCCATCTCGGAGGAGGAATACCACCAGATCAAGACAAAACTCCTCGAAAAATATCGCCCGACTTTGTCTACATTATTATCGGGAAAACCCTTGATATAACTGGCTTTTAGAGTGATATATAGTGTCGGAAAGGAGTTGATTTTATGCGGAAAATCACCAGGTTAGAGCCAAAAAAGACAGCCCTTCCGACAAGGAAAAAGGTCGCAGCGTATGCCCGTGTCTCGAAGGACACGGAGCGGCTTCTGCATTCCGCATCCGCACAGGTCAGCTACTACAGCGAACTGATACAGAAAAACCCCGAATGGGAATATGCAGGCGTGTATGTTGACTGCGGAATAACGGGTACCCTCACCTACAAGAGGGACGAGTTCAAGAGAATGCTCACCGACTGTGAAGCCGGAAAGATCGACATCATACTTACCAAGTCAATCAGCCGATTCGCAAGGAACACGGTCGACCTTTTGGAAACAGTGCGCCACCTCAAATCCATCGGCGTGGAGGTGCGGTTCGAGAAGGAAGGCATCCATTCTTTTTCCGAGGACGGAGAACTGATGCTTTCGCTCCTCGCTTCTTTCGCGCAGGAAGAAAGCCGCAGCATTTCCGAGAATGTGAAATGGGGTATCCACAAGCGGTTCAAGAGCGGCGAGATTGGCGTGGCCAACAAGCACATCCTCGGCTACCAATACGATGAGGAGCAGAAAAAGTACATCATCATTCCCGAAGAAGCCGAATCGGTCAGATGGATGTTTCAGATGTACATCGACGGCGTTACCCTGCGGGACATTGCAGATAACCTGAACAACGCAGGCATCTGCACCATCCTCGGTAACGATTTTCAGGAAGCCTCGGTGCGGCAGCTTATTTTCAACGAGGTCTACGCCGGGGACATCAGACGGCAGAAATGCTATGTGTCCGATCCAATCAAAAAGGACAAGGTTCCGAACCGCGGCGAACTGCCACAGTATTACATGGCTGACTGCCATGAGGCAATCATCGACCGCGACACCTACGCAAAGGTCAAGGCAGAGATGGAACGCAGAGCCTCGCTCCTCAATCCCACCTACTGCTTTACCAAGAAAATCCGCTGCGGTACCTGCGGAGCGCAGTTCACCCGCAAGAAAGGAAAAGTCAGAGGCAAGACCTATGTACATTGGATTTGCCGGAGCAAGAAGGAAACCGGGATGACCTGTTCCAGCGTGAACTTCAGCGAGGAAGAACTGAAAAACATCTGCGCCGATGTCCTTGAGACCGATTCTTTCGATGAGGAGATTTTCGAGAGCCGGGTCAAGGACATCATTGTTCTGAAGAACGGCGATATAGAGTTCCACCTTGTCGGCGGCGAGACACGGCGATGGAAAAACCTGCATCTGAATCCGCCAAGGCATAAGGTCACGCTCACGGATGCATTCCAGGGCAAGATACGATGCGCCAAGTGCGGCAACACCTACCAACGCGTCAATTCCGCAAACAAGTGGGTGTACTGGTACTGCATGGGAAAGAAGAAAAAAGGAATGACCTGCGACAACATCAATTACACCGATTTCCAGCTACGGCAAATCACGGCGCACATCCTCGGCTTGGAGGATTTTGATGAGCAGGTCTTTTCAGAACAGATCGAGGGCATCACCGTTCTTGAGGACGGCAACCTCGAATACCACTTTTACAAAGGGAGGACAGAGAGATGGCAAAGAGTGTGATAACCATTCCTGCCACCAAGAGCAAGTACACGGCAACGCCGCTGTCCTGCAAGAAAAAACGGAAGGTCGCAGCATACGCCCGCGTCAGCACAGACCACGAGGAACAGCAAAGCAGCTATGAAGCGCAGGTGGACTACTACACCACCTACATCCAAGGCAGGGATGATTGGGAGTTCGTTTCCGTGTATGCGGACGAAGGAATAACCGGCTGCAACACAAAAAAGCGTGACGGCTTCAACAGCATGGTGGAGGATGCACTGGCGGGCAAGATCGACCTCATCATTACAAAATCGGTCAGCCGTTTCGCCCGCAACACAGTGGACAGCCTTACGACCATCCGAAAGCTGAAAGAACACGGCACGGAGTGCTATTTTGAGAAAGAGAACATCTGGACGTTCGACGGCAAGGGAGAGCTTCTCCTTACCATCATGTCGAGCCTTGCACAGGAAGAAAGCCGCTCCATTTCGGAGAACTGCACATGGGGACAGCGAAAGCGGTTTCAAGACGGAAAGGTCACGGTTCCGTTCGGACGGTTCCTCGGCTACGACCGCGGCGAGGACGGCAACCTTGTACTGAACGAGGACGAGGCACAGATCATACGCAGGATTTACGGATTGTTCCTACAGGGACGCTCACCGTATGCGATTGCGAAGGTGCTGACTTCCGAGGGCATCCCTACGCCCGGAAAGAAAAAGACCTGGTCGGCATCTACGGTCAAGAGCATCCTCACGAACGAGAAGTACAAAGGCGACGCCCTTCTGCAAAAGGTCTACACCGAAGATTTCCTTACCAAGAAGAAAATCAAGAACGACGGACAGGTTCCGCAATACTATGTGGAGAACAATCATCCAGCCATCATCGAGCCGGGAGTATTCGACAGAGTTCAGAAGCTCATGGCGGTCAGACATCCCGGTCAGAACCGCAACAGCAGCATCAGCCCTTTTTCAAGCAGAATCAAGTGCGGCGAATGCGGTAGCTGGTACGGCTCGAAGGTGTGGCACTCCAATGACAAGTACAGAAAGGTCATCTGGCAATGCAACCACAAATTCGACGGGGATTGCAAATGCGGAACGCCGCACATCACCGAGGATGAGATACGGAGCCTTTTCATAAAAGCAATGAACATCCTCATCACCGAAAAGGATGCGCTGATCGAGGATTTTGAAGCCATCAAGGACACGGTCTTCGACACCTCCGCGCTTGTGCAGGAACGGACAGACCTGCAGGTCGATATGAACACGGTGGCGGGACTCATCGAGGAATGCATCGCGGAGAACGCCCGCATCGCACAGGATCAGGGCGAATACCAAAAACGCTACGACAGCCTCGCTAAACGCTTTGACCGCACGAAAGACCGCCTCGAAGCCGTGGAGCGGTCGATTGCGGAAAAGCAGGCTCATCGTGAAATGGTCGAACAGTTCCTTTCAGAACTCGCCAATCAGGATGCGGTCACGGAGTTCACCGATGAACTTTGGTACAGCATGATCGACCATGTGACCATTCACAGCAAGGACGACATCCGATTCACATTTCAGAACGGCACAGAAATCAGGATGTAAGCACAGCGCACTCCGTTTCCCGCGGAGTGCCTTTTTCTGTCTTGTGAACCCTTCTCCGAAAATGAACCCCTACATAAAAAATGAACCCTACCGAGGGTAGGGAAAATCAAAAGGTATAGGAATAATCAGATTGTATCAAATCTCGTGTTTACATTTCCGTGTAGATAGCAACAAACTCCCAATCGTCCCGCCCCTTGATGTAATTCGTGTAATAGTCCACCTGCGCTTCGTAGCTGGTGACCTGGTCTTCGTGGTCGGTGGAGACGCGGGCATAACCGGCGACACGGCGTTTCCGCTTGCTGCCAATAGGAACGGCAGTATATTTGGTGATGGTCGCCGGGATCGCCGTTACTTTTCTCTGCGCCATTTGTCTCCACGCTCCTTCCGTAATTGCTTCATGTGTTCGCTCATCTGCCGGCGCCGCTCTGGCGTATAGGCGCCCTTAATGGATTCCTTAAATTTTGCCCTCTGCTCCTCAGTCCAAGGCCGCCCCACACGTTCCGGCGGCTGCCAGTTGCGGCTTACGGTTCTGCCATCCTTAAAACAGAAGCGGAGTTCTGAAGAGGAAAGCACCTCAGCTCGGTCGATCTTCTCACGAAAAGCGGCGGCGTCAAACGCATCCAGCCCAAGTACCTCTGCGGCCATCTGTTCCAGCAAATCCTCCCGCAGGCTGGGGGAATCGCAACTGTTATGCTCTGCGCACCGCCAGTGGCTGACCTTGCTGCCATCTTTGCAGTTCCGTGTTGCCTTGCGGAAATTACAGCCGCAGGATACGCACTTTATCTTCCCCGTGAAGCAGGATGCACCGATGGGATTCGTGCCGTTCTTACGCCGTTTCGCGGACACTTCAGCACGCCGCTCCGGTGTCCAGCAGTCCCGATGCCCCGTGTTCAGGCAGTCCTTTGTTACCACATTGCCGTCCGCCATGTGAAACTCCAGCGTATAGCGTTCTGGCACATCGATATGGTTCACCTTTTCCAAAAAGATGGCTTCATCAAATTCATCAAGCCCCAGAACTTCCGTGCAGACCTTGACCATATTTTTGTGGTTGATGGTGCCGCCCACAGGACAGCCGGCACCTTTCTTCTTTTTCTTTTTGCTGCCGCAGTTCCAGAACTCCATGTAGCCCCGGTCTGTCCGCTTGTTGTGCATATAGCTCTGACCGCAGTACGGACATTTGATTTTTCCCGTAAAGCAGGAAGTGTTCAGGCTCTTGTTTGCCAACGGTCCCAGCTCCCTGCGCCTTGCCATCTCCTCCTGCACAAAGTCAAAAGTGGCCTTGTCGATAATGGCAGGATGGGTGTCCTCCACATAGTACTGGGGAAGTTCCCCTCGGTTCTTTTTCCGCTGCTTGGAGATAGGGTCGGAGATAAACTCCTTTTGCAGGAGTAGGTTTCCTGTGTAGGTCACATTGGTCAGCACCACCTTGATGTTGGAATCCACCCAGCGGCAGCCGTCCCTGGTTGTGATGCCCTCGTCGGCAAACTCCCGCTCTGTCTCCAGCCTGGATTTCCCGTCCAAGAAGTTCTGGAAGATTCGCTTTACAATCTCCGCTTCCTCCGGCACGATGACCAACTCGTCCCCCCCCCAGCGGTAGCCATAGATGCGGAAGCGTCCGTTGGGGATGCCGCTTTGCATCCGTTTTCGGATGCCCCATTTCACATTGTCGGAAATGCTGCGGCTCTCCTCCTGGGCAAAGGATGCAAGGATGGTCAGCATCAGTTCGCCGTCCCCATCCATCGAGTGGATACGTTCCTTCTCGAATCGCACCTCGATGCCTAAGTCCTTCAAATGCCGCACCGTTTCCAGAAGATCCACCGTATTCCTGGCAAACCGTGAAATGCTCTTTGTCAGGATGATGTCTATCTTGCCTGCCTCGCAGTCGGCAAGCATCCGTTTGAACTCATCGCGCTTTACCGTGTTGGTACCGGAAATAAAATCATCTGCATAGACCCCGGCATACTCCCAGTCTGGGTTCTTCTGGATCAGCCCGCTGTAGTAGCTCACCTGTGCGGAAAGGGAGTGGAGCATCCGTTCCGACTGCATGGACACTCTGGCGTAAGCGGCTACCTTCTTCTTTTCCCGGATGGCGGGTACAGCCGCTTCGATTTTTCTTAAATTCGGCATGAAATCACGCTCCTTTCCGCTACCATACATCACTCTAAAAGGCTGTAAAGTCAACAGATTTCGGAGCATAATGTGCCGAAAAGAGGGCGGTATTTCTCAAGGAACATTGTATCAATCTGACGGTACTCTTCCTCGGTGATAAGTCCCTCAGCAAGCATCCGCCTGACCATGCTCATGGTCGCCTGGTAGAGCTTTTCCTGTCTCATCTGCTCCTTACTCATCCGCGCCGCCTCCGAACCGGTGCCGGATGTAGCAGTCATGGCTGCAGTACTTCCGCGCCGCCTGTCCATAGACAGAAAAAGTCTTACCGCAGCCGGCGCAGGTAACCTCCCGTATCGCCCTGCGGTCAACCTTATCGAGGTGGGCGTTCCACCATTTGTTCCTGCACTTATCGGAGCAGAACTTCTTTTCTTTTCGGCCGGCATTCTGTGCCACAGGCGCTCCGCAGCAAAGGCACCGATGCTCGTCTGCGCCGGTGACCGGCAGCTTATCCTCCTTCTGTGCGTTCCTGCGGCAGAAGGACTTTACTGTATTTTCTGAGATCCCGACTTTCCGGGCGATTGCGCCGTAGCCCATGCCCTGCGCCCGGAGAGCGGATACGATCATTCTCTGTTCATTCGTCACCGCTGTCCCTCCAATCTGTAACCTTCTATCTCTGAAAGGACAGAATCCGGGGATTTCAGCGGATAAAATCTGTGTACAGCCGACTGCTATTATTCTTATAGGCTATCTCTACCATCAAATATCACATCAAAATATTTTGATGTGTCTATTGACAAAAAGACTTCCCCTGCATATAATATAAACATATCAAGTTTTTTTGATTTGAGGTGAGGACATGAAGAAAGAATATCAGGAACAGGCTAAAGTTTTTAAGGCCCTCTGTGATCCAAAACGGCTTGCCATCTTGGAGCAACTGCGAGGTGGCGAAAAGTGTGCCTGTGTTTTACAAGAGTCGTTGGATTTGACGCAGTCTGGCCTTTCCTACCATATGAAAATCCTCTGCGATTCTGGCATTGTTGTCAGTCGCCAAGAGGGTAAATGGACACACTATCAGCTAAGTGAGGGCGGTCGAGACTATGCGGTCGAGTTGCTTAAGAAACTAACTACGCCGGAAACAGAGAAAGACTTGCCTTGTAGCTGTTGCAGTGCGTAAACGCCATCTAAAGCCAGGTGGCGTTTCTTTCGGTTCATCACATCAAATTATTTTGATATATTATATCAAATGGAAAGTGAGGTTTTTGTATGGGTGTATGGGACTTTATTCAGAATCAGGTGCTTGGGATGCAATGGCTCAACGCACTAATCGGCATGGGTCTGTCTGCCATTGGCCTGGATGTTACCGGACGGATCGGCGGCAGCATACAGTTTTTCATCTATGATGTCTTAAAGATCACAGTATTGCTTTGTGTGCTGATTTTTGCGATCTCTTATATTCAAAGCTACTTCCCGCCGGAGCGAAGTAAACGTATCTTAGGTAGATTTCACGGAGTTTGGGCGAACATTATCTCTGCTCTGCTGGGAACAGTCACGCCCTTTTGCTCCTGCTCATCTATCCCTCTGTTCATCGGCTTTACGAGTGCGGGCCTGCCGCTGGGTGTGACATTCTCCTTTTTGATCTCGTCTCCGATGGTTGATCTGGGAAGTCTTGTCCTGCTCATCAGCATTTTTGGCGCAAGAGTAGCCATCATCTATGTGTTGTTGGGGCTTGTCATTGCTGTCATTGGCGGTACGATCATTGAGAAACTGCACATGGAAAAGCACATTGAGAGCTTTGTTCTTTCTGCTGGCAGTGTGGACATTGAGTCTCCTGATCTGACGATACGGGAACGACTGATTTATGCAAAGGAACAGATGCTGGATACCTTCAAGAAGGTATTCCCCTACATTCTGGTGGGTGTCGGTATCGGTGCGCTGATCTACAACTGGATACCAGAGAGCTGGGTGGAAACCGTTCTTGGCAGCAATAATCCCTTTGGAGTTATTCTCGCCACGATTGTAGGCATCCCCATGTATGCAGACATTTTTGGCACAATTCCGGTTGCGGAGGCGCTGCTCTCCAAAGGGGCGCAGCTTGGCACGGTTTTGTCTTTCATGATGGCCGTCACAACCCTGTCCCTGCCGTCACTTATCATGCTCCGCAAGGCGGTAAAACCGAAACTGTTGGCATTGTTTATTGGTGTTTGTGCGATAGGAATTATTATTGTTGGTTATCTGTTCAATGTATTTCAATTTATTTTAATGTGATTTAGGAGGTAATTTACAATGGGATTGTTTGGTAAAAAGAAAGAAGAAAAAAGCTGTTGCTGCGGGAGCAGCTGTACGCCGGAGGCTATGGCCCAGGCCGAGACTGCAAAAAAGGCAGCCGGTGTCAAAGTATTGGGTTCTGGATGCGCAAAATGCCATGCGTTAGAGGATGCTACCAAAGAGGCGCTTGAAGAACTGGGCATGGATTCAACTATTGACCATGTGACCGATTTTGCTCAAATCGCTGCCTATGGCGTGATGACCACTCCCGCTCTGGTGGTAGATGGCAAAGTGGTGTCGTATGGTAAGGTTTTGAAAAAGGACGAGGCCAAAGCCCTTATTCAGAAGGTCAGAGGGTGAGCGTATGAGCCAAAAGCCAAAAGTAGCCTTTATCTGTGTTCACAACTCCTGTCGGAGCCAGATCGCAGAGGCGCTCGGAAAGTATTTGGCCTCTGATGTCTTTGAGAGTTACTCCGCAGGGACACAAACGGTACCACAAATCAACCAAGATGCCGTGCGGCTGATGAAACAGATATACGGCATCGACATGGAGCAAACGCAACATAGCAAATTTCTGAATGAACTTCCACCCGTGGACATTGTAGTAACAATGGGATGTAATGTAACCTGCCCCTATCTGCCCTGTAAGCACCGGGAGGACTGGGGACTGGAAGACCCAACTGGACAGTCGGACGACCGATATCTGCAAATCATGCGACAAATCGAACAAAAAATTTTGGAATTAAAGGCTAAATTATAATAAGCGACTCCTCACTGCCGTGATTGGTAGTGAGGAGTCGCTTTTTGAATTTACTTTTAGAATTTTCGTAATAGCCCGAATTAATCAACTCTTACTGCATAGTCCAGAGAAATCCACCCCACACCAGACTTCAGCCGTCCCCAGCCAGCAGTGGACCCCTGGCCGGACTGAACCTCCAAGATGGTAAACACGCCCTTGCCGGTAAACTTCCCGGTCTTGGCATAGTCCGTCCCCGGCCCTTTGCGGATATTCAGGTCGGAGATGCTGACCTTGACGGTAAACGGCACATCCGATGCCGTCTGCGTTGATGTGTTCGGTATATAGATGTTTACACCGTTATTATCGAACACGCGATATCCCGGATTGGCATCAGCGCACTTCTTGGCATTAGAGAGGATTTTGTATGCGCCTTTCTGCGATTTGCTGTCAGACCATGCCTTGCGGACACGATAATAGCCCGCTGTCAGCTTTTCGGGATACTCAGTCTCTGTGTCCCCGGATGCCCCGCCGCCAAGCTGTGCTGTGACCTTTACGGCAAGATCACCCATCCTGGCATACATCCAACTGCCCGGACAGGACTTATTGGCAAACCAGCGATGGACGGTCAGCACCATCTCATCAGACTTCGGTTCATAACTGAGCGTCTTGTCTTTATCACCCAGCCAGAGGAGCTTTTTCTTGCCGTTTCGCTTGCAGATATCCACGCAAAGAGTAATCAGCTTCTGATAGACCACATCCTTAAACGCATACGGCTCCGTGGTGTCAGACGCGCACTCGATA
>OWJI01002203.1_pt1 | contig 10932 bp, 7 predicted proteins | sample 1732541 | NCBI WGS metagenome assembly OWJI01 (sample SAMN05065727, study PRJEB22554) | human gut metagenome | biome: ENVO:2100002; feature: ENVO:00000062; material: ENVO:00002003 | host: Homo sapiens | place: USA
GATGTGTATAAGAGACAGGACCATTCGCGCTTTTGTTCGAAATAGCGGCTGCGGCGGTTGAGATCGTAATAACGGGCTTGCAGAATGACGTCCAGCTTGTCCATCTGCTTGACGAATGCGGCTTCCGGCGTGTCGCGTCGTTCATATTCGGCAAACAGCTCAAGCAGCCGCGGACATTTCGTCCGGGCGGCGATTTGTTCTAATGCCTTGATTTCCAAGTCGTATTTTTCCTGCGGGGTGATCTTGTCGCCGGGAACGTAGTCGCCGGTGATTTCTTCCGCCAGGTCGTGAACGACGGCAAATTCCAGACATTTCAGCCGGTCAAGATCGTCCGGACACAGGATGAGCGTGAGCAGGCAGAGCCCCCAGGAATGGGCGGCGACGGATTCCGGGTTTTCCACCATGCGGCGGATCCAGCCGGTGCGGGGAGTGTCTTTCAAACGGCAGACGATTTCTGCCAATTGGTCTATGTTCATGTTTTTTCCTCATTCCGGCAGCTGACGGCCGGGTTAAATGTTGCGCGTATCTGGCATTTTAAGCTTGCCAATCTTTCCCGATTGTTTATATATCTGATAAATCGAATTGTAAACAACGGAGGTCGGATGACGAAATATAAACTGATGGCGGCGGCAGCCGTTTTGTGCATGGCTGCCGGTGCGGATGCGCGGGCGGAGGAAAAGTCCGGCAAAAGCGATCTCAGGGCAAATTTCCGCCGGGTGGCGCTGGAGATGTCTTCAACCGAAGTGAAAAACGCCGATCTTTACGTCGACAGTCCGAATTCCCAGTTAAGCGCGGACAGCAAGACGATGATCAAGGGTGTTTTTGATTTTGTGCTTGAATACGAACAGCCAAACTGGCAATGGAACAACAGTCTGTTTATGGAATACGGACGGACCAAGCTGAAACCGGTCGGCGAAGAGGACACCACCAACGAGGACGCCGACAAGATTTTGCTGACGTCCGACTATAACTGTAAATTGTGGAAGCTCGAATTTCAGAATGCTGACGCCGGTCCGTTTGCCAGCGTGGCCTATCAGACCGAGTTTACCAGAAACAACGACGCGCCGAGAATGAAGGTGGTCCGCGGCAAAACCGGCCTGAAGCTGTTTAACGGCGAGTATATCAAGGAACTGTACGCGGCGGCGGTCGGCGAATATGACTTTACCTACAGCGGCGACGAGGTGAGAAAAGGCGCCTATGAAATAGGGATCCGGGCGGAACGCCCCATTTCCGATCAGGTGAAATTTCAGCTCGAAGGCTATTTCCGCAACTATGTAAGCTACAGCAAATATGTGGCGACGGACCTGAAATACGAATTGAGCGTTACCGGGCGGATGGACGTGAAAATTTATCAGAAGTTCAGCCTGGCACCCTATGTCAGCTATTTTCAGGGAAAGGCGCGGGGCGTGGACAAGGAAGGTTCCAACTTCCTGATCGGCCTTTCGTTTGCCTATTCCGATTTGTTTAATCTGTAGACGGCGTGTTACAAAATAATGACATATCGGGCGGCCTTCCGGCGGGAGGTTGACTTGTGCGGTGCCGGATGGTAACATATGAACAGTTCCGGTGCATCACGGTGATAAGGAAATGTCCATGCCTGACAAATATACAAAACAAATACTCGTACGCAATGATTCGGTTGTGATGGTCGGGGGAACCCGGGCCTATTATTCTCCCGATAATGACGAAATCAGACTGCTGAAAGGCGATTTGACGGAAAAGGACTTCGGAATGCAGGGAAACGGCGTTCAGGACGAAGACATTTTGCTTGTTCACGAAGCTCAGCATCAGATTAATGCACGCAAGGGTTGCGGACATACGCCGATGTCGCTTGCAGAACGTTATCAGGAAGCCATGCATGACGAGATTGTGGCTTCCATTGCCGAAAAATTGGAGATCAGGCGGCGTTATCAACAGTTGAAAAGCGACGGAGAAAAAAACGCCTTTTTCAAAAAATTTGCCGGTGACAGAAAAAATGCGGCGTATTTGAAGCTTTTGCAAAGCGGGAAAATCAATCCCAACAGCAAGTCGTCCGAAGATTTTGCCGAAGAAATGGCCTTTATCAAAAACAGTTCGACCGACTGGTGGGTGAAGCACGATGCTTTGGAATATCAGAAAAATCAAAATGGCCAGATTATGGATTTTTTGAGGGAATATGGGGAAAATGCCGTTTCAAACCCGCAGGGACTGGCCGATAATTTGAAAAAGATGTATCACATCGGCGGCATTGACTTTACCCGTTACGGGCAGGACAACAGCCGTCTGCCGGTTGAAAATCAAACATTGGCGGCGTTGGAAACAATGCGAGCCGAAGGGGCGGACGCGCAGAAGCTGCAGGCTTTTAACAACATGGGCGAGGGGCCTTATAAGCTGGCAGAATCTTTGGACGTTTCCGGCTTGTCTTACGATCAGGCCGCACAGGTTATTCAAACCGCGATTATAAACGAGCATCTGGCAGCGGAGATAGCCGGAAGCATGGCGTTGGGCGAAAAGCCGTCGTTTGATTTTCGTTATGTGGCATCTTCCCTGCGGAACCAAACCGCCGTGTATTTGGATATGAAAGCAGATGTTTGGGAAAAAAACGGAATCCTTAACGAACAGGGGGATGAGGAAAAATTTGCCCGCTTGATGCAGCAGGCAAAAACCGTGAAACTTGATCCCGACAAATGGCTGGAAGAAGTGCGGGATATTCTGACAATCGCCAAAGATCCGAACCGGGCAGATGAGTTTGCCGCCTTGAAACAGCGGATGGCCGGGCTGCGCGGGAAAAGCGTATCTCTTGACGAGGCGGTAGTTAATATGGATAAATTCAGACTTCCGCTTGATGGGAGCAGTAAAGAGGAAGTTTTGGAAGAAATGCGGCAAAAAGCGGAAGAAGACGCCAGATGGGCTGAGGAATATAATAAAAAGCATCCTCAAAAGGAAAGAATTTCGGAAGCTTATCATAAAAGCATAACCGACATGGAATCGAATTTGCTAAAAGACGAATTGGAAGCGTGTCGGGAAGCGGAAAGGGAGGTTAAGCCCCTGACGACTAAGCCGCAGACATTGTCGTACAAATTGATGGACGGCGTTAAATATTATTTTAACCGTCCGCAGCAATATCAGAACGTTGAATTAAAATCTTATGTCAACGAACGCGGCGAAAAGATAGAAATGACGCTGGTTGACGGCAAAAAGCACGGTGCAGCCGTATTGCGCGACGAAAACGGCAACATCAAAGAGGTAAAAGCGTACGACAACGGTCAGGAAATAGACTTGAGTAAACATAAATTCGGCATTGACGAGCAAGAGCGGACGATAAACGGCAAGCCGGCACGGGCAACAACGTTTATGTTGGACGGAAAGCCTTTTGGCGCGGTAGTGGTTGAGACGGCTGACGGCACCAAAGCCGATTTTTACGACAGCCGCGGCGTGCGGATGGAAGGCGCCGCCGGTGCAAAAATCAGGCGGACGGAAGAGCGGGTCGAAAGCGCCCGCGATTCCGTAAGGCAAACGATGCCGTCGGCGGAAGCGGAACACTCTGAAGAAGCGGTACCGGCCGCGAAAGAAAATGTTCCGGCGGAAACGGCGGATACGCTTCAGGTAAAAAAGACGCCTCTTGCGGAAGATGAGCAGGTTCAACCGGCGGACAGCGTGCAAAAAGTGGTGCAAGAGATGCGCCGCGGACATGACCGGATTGCGGCCATGCGGGCCAAAGTGGCGGCCGGGCACGAGGCGGACAGAGCCGCCGTGTATCGGGAAGTTTTCGGCGGCAACGACAACATCGAAGCCATCCGCCGATTGCGCAGTTCAAAAACGATCAGCAGCGGGGTCGTGCGACCGACGGCAATCCGCGCCGATCTGCTGGAAGGAAAGCTCCGGGAGTTTCAGGCGCAGCCCTGAACGGCTGCCGGACATAAGAAAGTCCGGTTGTCGGGGTTTGTTTGTCATGTGCGGAAAATCCCGGAATTTTCCGGAACAGGAGAACTTCCGGCTTTGTGCATAAAAAAAACGCCTTTGCCGTCGTAAGGTTAACAACTGAAAACAAAATCGTTTTTTTATGGACGCAACATATGCGATATCCATTGTCCCGAAATATCGGAAAGAAGCTTTTTGTCGGCTGAAACCGGCCTCTTGTCTGTGAAACCTGTGTCGGCGAAAGGGACAGATGTTACGGAAACCGGAGTTTGTTTCGGGCATAGCCGTATATTTTCCGAGATGCGTCAGAATATTCGGTTATGGATTCTCAAAGACAAGGGCGGTTCGTGAACGGCGGGGAAATGCAGATTTCAAGCGTCGGGGCGGTCGTTGGGGGACGGTATGGTATGTCGGTGCCTTGGGGAAGAATATCCGAAAGATAACGGAATATACGCGAAGCCGACTTAAAGAAGACGCGATGTCGATTCAGCTGATTATCAGTCTTGTTCCCCTTTACGGTGAGTCAGGCAGTCTTCGCCCGGTTGCCCCAAGGGCGGCAAGCCTCGTTCCATTCCCCCTTTACGGTGAGCCGGGCAGTCTTCGCCCGGTTGCCCCAAGGGCGGCAAGCCTCGTTCCGCTCCTTCTTTACGGTGAGCCGGGCAGTCTTCGCCCGGTCAGGCCGTTTAAGGCGTTTGCCGACACGGTCAGCTTTATAAGCGTTTATGAAGGGCTGCCGGTCGGTCCGCAGATTTTTTGTGGCGGGAAAATTCCCGGCCGAGCCGGCGGGTTTCTTTTGGGCCGGGCCGGACTTTCGGAATTTTACGCCTTTCTTACGTAATCTTTCAGCAGCTTTTTGTGTCCGGCCTGATCAAACCAGATTTCCAGCTTGTTGCCTTCAATTTTTAACACTTTGCCGTAGCCGAAAGTTTCGTGAAACACGCGGGAGCCGACGGGGGTGGCGGAAGCGGCGTTTCTTGCTTTTTGTTTTGCCCGCCAGACGCTGCCGCTCCAGCCGTCGTCTTCGTCGCGCACATAGCTGAAACGGTCGCTGTCGCGGATGACGTTTTCTTCCGTCTGCCGGCTGCGGTTGTACCAGTTGGAAGAGCTTCTGTGCTGTTCCGCCCAGCTGCCGCCGTAACCGCCGGCGGCGCCGAAATAAGCCGCGGCCATATTGCAGATTTCGATATTGGCCGGCGGAAGCTCGTTGATGAAGCGCGAGGGCAGGTTGTTCTGCCATTGGCCGTAGATGCGGCGGTTGAGCGCGGTTAAAATGTACAGTTTCTGTTTGGCGCGGGTCATGGCCACGTATGCCAGCCGCCGTTCTTCTTCCAAAGCGCTGCCGCCGCCTTCGTCCAGCGCCCGCTGGTGCGGAAACAGGCCTTCTTCCCAGCCGGGCAGGAATACGGCGTCAAATTCCAGCCCCTTGGCTGAGTGCAGGGTGATCAGCATTACCTTGTCGGTATCAATGTTGTTGTCGTTGTCCATTACCAGACTGACATGCTCCATAAAGTCGCTTAAGGTCGGGTACTGCTCGGTGTCGCTCATGACGTTGATCAGTTCCTTTAAGTTTTCGATCCTGCCTTCTGCTTCCGCCGACTTGTCCATTTTCAGCATTTCCATGTAGCCGGAATCTTCCAGCACCTGGGCGGCCAGGTCGTCGGGCGAAACCGCGTTCATGGTCTGCCGCCACTGATAGAAGTTGTTAATCAGTTCGGAAACGTTGGTTTTGACCTTGCCGCTTAAGGCACCTTCTTTCAGCATTTTTTCGATTGCCATGAACATCGAGATGTGGTTGACGCGCGCTTCGTTTTCAAATTTTTCGATGGTTTTGGCGCCGATGCCGCGGGCCGGTTTGTTGATGATGCGCTCCAGAGCCAGGTCGTCGGCCGGCTGCAAAATCACCCGCAGATAGGCGAGGGCGTCGCGAATTTCCGCCCGTTCGTAAAATTTCGGTCCGCCGATAACCTGATAGGGGATGGCTTCGGCAATGAATTTTTCTTCAAATTCCCGGGTTTGCGCGGCGGTGCGGACAAGAACGGCCATCTGGCTGTAGCCGGTGCCGTTGCGGTGCAGGTTTTCAATTTCGTCGGCGACATAGGCTGCTTCTTCCGAACCGCTGTAGGTGCTGACGACTTTGATTTTGCTGTTGTCGCCGCGGGCGGCGGGCGAATTTTCCGCCACCTTTAAGGTTTTACCCAGGCGGTCCCGGTTATGGCGGATAAGCGCCGAGGCGGCGGTCAGAATGTTGGCGGTGGAACGGTAATTGCGCTCCAGCCGGATTACTTTGGCGTCGGGAAAATCTTTTTCAAAGCGCAGAATGTTTTCGATTTCCGCTCCGCGCCAGGAATAGATCGACTGGTCGTCGTCGCCGACGCAGCACAGGTTGCGGTATTTCTGGCAGATCAAACGGAGAAACAGGTACTGGGTGACGTTGGTGTCCTGATACTCGTCGACCATGATGTATTTGAAGCGCGTCTGGTAGTCGTCCAGTACGCCGGCGTCGGACATCAGAATGTTTAACGTGTAAAGCAGCAGGTCGCCGAAGTCGACGCAGTTGAGTTCCAAAAGCCGGGCCTGATATTTCTTGTAAACTTCGGTGACGACGTTGGCGCGGAAGCTGTCGTCGATTTTGTCTGCCGTCAGCCCTTTGTCTTTCCACAGCTGAATCTTGTCGAGAATCGACTGCGGCGGATACTTTTTGTCGTCGATGCCGTCGGCTTCGAGAAGCTGTTTGATCAGCCGGCGCTGGTCGTCTTCGCCCAAGATGGTGAAATTGCTTTTGAGGCCGACCAGTTCGGCGTGGCGACGGAGAATTTTGACGGCAATGCCGTGGAACGTGCCCATCCAGACGGAATCGGCGATGTTGCCGATGAGATTGCGGGCGCGGTTCTGCATTTCGCGCGCGGCACGGTTGGTAAAGGTGACGACCAGACAGTTCCACGGGTTGGCTTTCATGTTGGCAAGGATATAAGCCAGCCGTGCGGTTAACACTTTGGTTTTGCCGGTGCCGGCGCCGGAAAGCACCAGCAACGGGCCTTCGGTGGTGGTGACGGCCTGTTTTTGTTCGGGGTTAAGTTCGCTTAACCACGGCAGTTCCGGCATCAGCCGGGCGGTATTGTCATAGGTTGCCGCAGGCTCTTCGGCGGCCAGGTCGAATATGTCGCTCATTTTCAGGATACTTCTTGTTTTTTGGTTTGTCTTTGCCTATATTATATTATTATTTACGGAAATAAAAGCGCTTTATGAAACTATAAACAAGAGGGTAAAATGTCTGAAATACGCGATAAAATCGTTGGTTTGAAAGATTATATGGACAGCCGGATCATCGGGCAGAAGGATTTGGTGAAAAAAATGATCATCACGCTTCTGGCGGAAGGTCACGCGCTGGTCGAAGGTGCGCCGGGGCTGGCCAAAACCAAGGCGATCAAAACGCTGGCCGACTGCATTTCCGCCAGCTTTAACCGTATCCAGTTTACGCCGGATCTGTTGCCGTCGGACATTACCGGCAGCGAAATTTACGTCAGCCAGAAGGGTGAGTTCGAGTTTCGCAAGGGGCCGATTTTTGCCAATCTGGTGCTGGCCGACGAAATCAACCGCGCGCCGGCCAAGGTGCAGTCCGCGCTGTTGGAAGCGATGGCCGAACGGCAGGTCAGCGCCGGCGGACAGCGTTATCTTTTGCCGCGGCTGTTCATGGTGATGGCTACCCAGAACCCGATTGAGCACGAGGGTACTTATAATCTGCCGGAAGCCCAGCTGGACCGTTTTCTGATGTACATTAAAATCGACCAGCCTAACGCCGCCGACGAGCGCAAAATTCTGGAGCTGGTGCGCGGCGAGGGAACGCTCAGTACGCCGAATCTGAGAACAGGTTTTGACAAGATTGAAATTGCCGACGTCGAAGCGGCGACCCGCGAGGCGCTTAACACCCATATCAGCAGGGAACTGGAAGAATATCTGGTGCAGCTGATCGTTGCCACCCGCAAGCCGGAAAAATACGACGGCGAACTGGCCGGCATGGTGATGTTCGGCGCCAGCCCGCGGGCGACGATCGCGCTTGACCGCGCGGCCAAGATCAACGCCTGGCTGGCCGGCCGCGATTTTGTTACGCCGGAAGACATTCATGCGGTAATCTATGACATTTTGCGCCATCGTATTATCTTGAGTTTTGAAGCTCAGGCGGAAGGCGTCACCAGCGACGACATCATCGGCCGGCTGCTCAATTTGGTTCCGTTGCCGTAAGTTTTTTCCGAAGGAGTGCGAAATGCAGAGATTTGCCAAACTGGCGGCCGGTTTGTTCGGCCGCCGCAGAGAACCGGCCGGCGGGTTGTCCGCATCGCTCGAGGAACTTATGGAGCAGCGGAAAAATCTGGCTCGGCTGCACCAGAAAAGCAAACTGCAACCCTCCGACATGGCGGGCGAGGTCAGGTCCGCTTTCAAAGGGCGCGGCATTGAGATGGAGGAGATCCGCGAATATACCTTCGGCGACGACGTACGCGACATCGACTGGCGGGTGACCGCGCGCAAAAAAAGCCCCTATACCAAAGTTTATGCCGAGGAAAAGGACCGCGAAATCTATGTGCTGCTCGATTTGTCGCCGAGCATGGTTTTCGGCACCAGAAAAGAGCTGAAGTCGGTGACGGCTTCCAAGGCGGCGGCCCTGATCGGCTGGATGGCGCAGGAAAACCGCGACCGATTCGGTGCGGTGATATATGACGGACGGGAAATCCGCACCTTCAAATCGCGGCAGAACCGGGCGCATCTGACCGCGGTTTTAAAAAAAATCGCGGAAACGGGGCGCAAAATTTTGTCCGCACCGGCGGATGAGGAGGAAGGCGGCGGGACGGCGCGCGCTTTGCAGGCGATGACCAAACTGATCAAGAGCCGGGCGGCGGTGTTTGTCATCAGCGATTTTTACGTTTTCGGCGAGGCGGAAAAAAAGGCTTTGGCGGCATTGGCCAAAAAAGGACAGGTGTTTTGCATCAACGTTTTCGACCTGCTTGAGGAACTGGCGCCGAAAAACGGCGAATACATGGTGGAACAAAACGGCCGCAGTCTGGTGTTTGACAGCCGCCCGCCGGCTTTCCGTCGGGAGTACCAAAACCATTTTGCCGCCAAAAAGACAATGCTGCGCGAATTTTGCCGCAGATTCAACTGCCGGTATATGGAAGTTCGGACCGACGTTGACATTTTCCGCCAGTTGAAATTTATTTAACGCCGTAGTTGACAAAAAAATTTTTTGGTGATAGCTTTTAATCCAAATTATTTTGTAAAAAAGAGAGATTTTAATGGTTAAGACAAATGAGAATAACGCATACCGCAGAGGTCAGGAGCTGTTGGACCAGGGTATGTACAAAGAAGCGATTGCCCAGTTCGACGAAGCAATCAAAGAACAGCCGCAGTCTTGGAAAGCCCTCAATTCCAAAGGGTTTGCCCTGCAGAAATTAAGCAAGTACACGGAAGCCGTAGAGTGTTTTGACAAGGCGCTGGAACTTAATCCGCAATCGGTCGAAGTGATCAACAACAAAGGCGTGACGCTCTCCATGCGCGGCCTTTACAAAGACGCCATAGCCCAGTTTGATCAGGCGGTGGCGAACGATCCGACCTCGCTTGAAGCCCTGAACGGCAAAGCGATCGCGTTGCAGCACATGTATCTCTATAAAGAGGCGCTGGACGTTTTGGAACAGGCGATGAAAATCGACAACAAGCATACCCAGACGCTGCTCAGCATTGCGGTAACGCTGCAAAAGCTGAAACAGTTTGAGCGGGCGATTTCGTTTTTCAAAAAGGTGTTGACGTATGACAAATCGAACATCAAAGCCTGGAACGGCATCGGCGTTACTTATCAGCTGATGGGCGACAACAATTCCGCGCTGAAATGCTTTACCAAAATCCTGAATATCAACAGCCGCGAAATTCAGGCCTGGATCAGTATCGGTTTCGTTTACCAGAAAATGATGAAGTTCAACGATGCGCTCAAATGTTACAAAAAGGCACAGATGATCAACGACAACCGTTATCATCACAAACTTTACGACGGTTTGGCCAGCTGTCTGACAAAGTTGTCGGAGTTTGATCAGGCGATTGAGATTTACAAGCAGATTTTCCAGATCGAAGAAGGCAAAAAGAAGTGGGATGCACAGCGTTCCATCAAGTTCGTCAGCAAACTGAAACGCAAAAAAGCGACCGGTATGCTGCCGGATCTGGTTCCGGCCGACAACGACTGATCAGTTGTTCTTAATCTTAAAGCCCCCGGAGTTTCCGGGGGCTTTTGTGTTTCGAACGTTTGTATAAGCAGGTAGATGTAGACGTACCCATATCTTCGCGCTATAACTAAGCTATGGAACAGTCATATACAGAAAACAGAGTAATTGCGTGTATCACTGCCATTATCATATAGTGATAATGACAAAGTGCCGTAAGAAGATATTCAATGCAGATGTATATGGATTTTTTAAGAAACGGTTAGGTGAAATTCGTGAACACTACCCACAAATAGAGTTCATAGGACAAAACCGCGATAAAGATTATATACATCTTCAGGTTTCAATTTCACCCAAAATAAGTGTGGGTAGTGTTGTACGCATAATTAAATCCGATACAGTACGTGACTTGAAGAAAAGCTATCCGTTTCTTAAAAAATGTTATTTTGGTACGGAAAGTGTTTGGTCGGACGGGTATTTTGTCAGTACTGTCGGCATCAACGAGGCTGTGGTACAACACTATGTTGAACACCAAGGGTGCGAAGATATGGGGCAAGCTTAGCCTGAACTAAAAAAAGTAATCCACCGGCTAAGCCGGTGGAGTTTCATGGCAGGAAAACTTCGTACCCTATGGCAGGCGCGTGGCGGCGAAATTGCGCAGCTTAACGTTCCGCCTTTGCAATAAGCCGTTTTCTTTCATCCTTCCCTTGACGGGAGAGGTTTTTTTATACCGTCCCACGGCAGGTATGTGGCGGCGAAATTGCGCAGCTTAACATCCCGCCTTTGCAATAAGTCGTTTTCCTTCATCCCTCCCCTTGACGGGAGGGATTTT
>OWJI01002206.1_pt1 | contig 10921 bp, 10 predicted proteins | sample 1732541 | NCBI WGS metagenome assembly OWJI01 (sample SAMN05065727, study PRJEB22554) | human gut metagenome | biome: ENVO:2100002; feature: ENVO:00000062; material: ENVO:00002003 | host: Homo sapiens | place: USA
GAGATCTGCGCATGTCTCGTGGGCTCGGAGATGTGTATAAGAGACAGGCTTATTCTCTCCGCCCGCACAGAACTTGACGATAAGATACAGGGATTTACAGTAGGTGCAGATGATTATGTCACCAAACCATTTGAAATTCAGGAACTTCTCATGCGGATTCAGGCCATCAGCCGACGACGCATCCACCATGACATTCTTCGTCCACATGCCGGAAACCTGTCTTTTGACAGCAATACCTGTGAAATTTCCAACACCAGCACCGGAAAATCCATGAAAATAAGTGGAAAAGAAATGCAGCTTTGCGAATTTCTGTTGATAAATCAAAATCAAGTGCTCGAAAAAGAACAGATTGCAACAAAAATATGGGGATATGATTCCAACGCAGAATATAACAATGTGGAAGTTTATATTTCTTTTTTGCGCAGAAAATTTCACTATTTACAGGTCAACGTAACGATCCGCGCCGTCCGTGGTGTAGGATACATTCTGGAGGTAGCCAATGATTAAAAAATTACAAAAAAAGCTAACTACGCTGCTTATTTTCCTACTCACTATTATCTGGATTGGAATTTTACTTCTCTTTTTAAATTCTACATACAAGAATAATCTAAAAGATGTGAAAGAAGATGTTCGCTCCGCTCTCCGGGAAATCAAATGGAAAAATTTTATTCGTACACAGGGAACTGCATTAGATCTCGAAGATATTGGTTATTGTGTATTTCAAATTGATGATTATAAACAACCTCATATTTTATTCCAAACTTTCACCAACAAAACAGATGAGGAATTGTTGCGATATGCAAAAAAATATTCATTGACATGGAAAAAAACACACCAGACATACAAATATATTTATATTTACAAACTACGGAAAAAACAGTTAATGTTGATCAGCTCTGCTCCGGCTCTGCAGGCTACCATTCCGGCAATTGTATTATGTATCTTTCTTCTGTTTGGCGGACTGATCCTTTTTACATTTTCTTCCCGTATTATCTCCCGCTGGCTGACACAGCCCATCGAGGATATGATCAGTTCTGAAAAAAAATTTATTTCGAATGCCAGCCACGAACTGAAGACACCTCTTGCAGTCATTCGCGCCAACACACAGCTTCTGCAAAAAGAGATTTCTGCAGATAACAAGCACCTGGAATATATTCATCAGGAAACGGAACGCATGATTGTTCTTGTAAACAAAATGCTTACACTTGTGCGCCTTGATACGGCGCAAAATCAGGCCCAGCCGAAACGTTTTCGTGTGGATGAAGCTTTATATGATATTATCTATCCAATGGAAAGTGTTGCATATGAGAAAAAAATCCGCATGACAGTGGATATTCAGGAAGAAATGTATATCGATGGAATCGAAGATCAGATTCAGAATCTTCTGTCCATTCTGCTGAACAATGCGATCAGCTACACACCAGAGTACGGTGAAATTGTTATTCGCGCTTATATTCAGGCAAAGAAATTTTATCTTAAGGTTTCTAATTCCGGTGATCCAATTCCGGAAGAAATACGTGACCGTCTCTTCGAACGCTTTTTCCGTGCGGATGAAGCGCGTGAAGACAACGGTCACTATGGTCTTGGTCTGTCAATTGCCAGCAGCATTGCCGCCAATCACGGCGGACGTATCCGCGTGGACTACGAAGATCACAAAAATGTTTTCTCCGTTGTCCTTAACGCGCATTCGCCGGCTCAACATTAACTGATTTTCCTTTGATCTTGACATTTTTCATGCCACGGAGTACATCTTTTCCGTACTCCTGTGGTACCTCAACAAATGTATAATTATCATACATATCGATGGCACCTACCAGCTTGCCCGGAATCTTCGCCTCACCGGCAACCGCACCGAGGATATCTCCCGGACGGATTCTCTGGTTTTTTCCAATGTTAATAAACAAGCGCACCATGCCTTCTTCGGCTCCGGTGCCACCAGACAATGCATCTTCGATATCCCGATCCTCTTTGGAAAGTTCCACTCCACCGATCGCCTGTTTCAAAAATGCAGCTGCAATGTCCATAGCTGTATAATCGCTGTTGTTGACCTGACGCTCGATGAGATCGATCATATCATTTAACTTGCCCTCTTCAATAATCTGTCCGATTTCTCCGAGAACTTTCTCTGCTTTGATCTCTGCCACATCATCCGATGACGGAATTGGCTGTGCATAAATCTTTGTCTTGCAGTAACGCTGTATTTCTTTCAGTTTATAGACTTCCTTGCCTTTTACAAAATTAAAGGCCCGTCCCGTACGGCCTGCACGTCCTGTACGACCAATGCGGTGCACATAGTACTCATTATCCTGTGGCAGATCATAATTAAATACTGCCTCCACATCATCGACATCGATTCCACGCGCCGCCACATCTGTGGCGATAAGAATATCACATCTTCCGTTTCGGAAACTCTTCATCACACGGTCTCTCTGCTGCTGCTTCATATCTCCATGAATGCCTTCTGCCGCATACCCGCGTCCCTGTAACTCAGAGGCAAGTTCATCGACCATACGCTTTGTGTTGCAGAATACCAAAGAAAGCTTCGGATTGTAGTAATCCAACAGTCTTGTCAGTACATCGACCTTATCATTACGACGTACATCATAATAGTATTGGTCAATATTCGGAACCGTAAGTTCCTTCTTTGTCACTTTAATTGTGGTCGCATTCTTCTGATATTTCTTTGTAATATCCAAAATCGGCTTTGGCATGGTTGCAGAAAAAAGCACAGTCTGACGGTCTTCGTTCGTGATATACGATAAAATTGTCTCGATATCTTCGCGAAATCCCATGTTGAGCATCTCATCTGCCTCATCAAGTACGATGGTATTCACATGATCACAACGGATCGTTTTGCGACGCAGATGGTCCATAATACGTCCCGGTGTACCAATGATAATCGTTGCACCGCCTTTTAACGCTTTGATCTGACGTCCGATATCCTGACCTCCGTATACCGGAAGCACTTTGATTCCATGCATATATTTGGCAAGCTTGCGAATCTCCTCCGCGCTCTGGATTGCCAGCTCTCTTGTCGGAGAAAGCACGATTGCCTGTGTCTTTTTATTGTTCGGGTCCACTTTCATAAGAAGCGGAATACCAAATGAAGCGGTTTTACCGGTTCCTGTCTGTGCCTGACCGATCACATCCACACCACTCATTACAACCGGAATGGCCTGCGCCTGAATCGGTGTTGCCTCCTCAAATCCCATCTCCTTAATTGCCCGCAAAAGCTGCGGGTATAAACCTAATTCTTCAAATTTAACTGATTCCATTCTTTTCCTTTTCGTTGCTTGTTAACATGTATCATTGTGATAAATCCATCACAATATCATCGGATTCCATGATGTCTCCGATGCAATAATTATTTCTGCTGAAATTTTTGACCTTATACAACATATCATCCGCCACATGCAGATAATCCCACATACGGTTTCCTCTCAGCGGAATACCCCAGCAGGCCCCCTGAGAAATTGTGACCATCGGCATAACTTTGGAGTACCGATGTTCCAATCCACAATCCAGCACGCGCTCACGCAGTTTCGAGCAAAAAGCAACCATCTCATCATGAGAAATTCCCTTGATAATGATTACAAACTCATCTCCACCGTAACGTGCGCAAAAGGCATCGTACTCTTCTGTCAGTTTTTTAATTACATTCGCAATCGTCAACAGACATTCATCTCCACGCTGATGTCCATAATTGTCATTAAATTCTTTAAAATAATCCACATCCAGAATTTCTACTGTGAGCGGAGTCTCATCCTGCAGCGCCTGTGCAAAAATCTCATCGGAAAAATCATTCAGACGATAGCGGTTCGCCATACCGGTCAGTGCATCCAGTTCCGATTTCTTTTGCAGAATCATTTTCTCCTGCTCTGCCTTCTGCCGGGCTTTCTTGACCGACTCCAGCTTTTTGCGCAGTTCAATTACATTTCCCATAATACCGCGCGCCTCATTCTCCATGCGGGTAGAAAGCTCGTAATACAATCCTGCCGCCTGCAAAAACTCTGCACTCTGATCATGTTTACGATAAAACTGCATTTTTAATGACAATATTTTTAATTGCAAATTAATAATGTTGAAATTACGTGCCAGAGGCTCTAACATTTCGATTATATGCCAGAATGACGCATCCAGATCCGTCTCCAAAAGAACCGTACAACAATTGTAAAAATCATTAAAAAGATCCAAAACTACCAGATTCTCCGGAAGTATTTCATCTATCATGCGAACACTCTCATCTCTGTGGGCAACATCACCCAACCGATGATAATACAATACTTCTACACAACAGATTGACAATTTATCGTATACTTCACAATAGGGCCAGTGCACCTGATAGATCTCTTCCAGTATCGGTGCCACTTCTTTTAACCGATTTTGAAATACAAGACTTCGAATTAAATTATTGTAAATGCCAATCATGCATATATGATATATCTCGTCCTCCGGGTGCTTTTGTACACATGCATAAGCATCCCTCAAGGATTCCTCTGCATCCTTATAACGTCCGCATTCGTTATAAAGCATTCCCATATTTATGTACAAATAAATAATTAATTCTTCAATCTGATGTTCTTTTGCATAATTTAATCCGTTTAAGTAATAGTCCAGCGCAATCGGTGCATTACCACGGTTCATTGCAGCAATTCCCAGATAATTGTAGCAGCGCACCATCAGCTCCCACTCCTCTGCCTGGTCCAGATAAGACAATGCACGGTTAATCGTCTCAAAAAAATGGCTGCCATCATTGAGTGTAAAATACGTTTCTCCACTGTAATAGTAACCAAATCCAAGCAGAAAAGCATCGTTGTGCTGCTCTCCATATGCTATGATTTTCCTGCTGTACTGTAAGGTCTGTGCCGCATCAATCCCTCGACTTTGAAGCACAAGTCGTCTCCACTCATTCACTTCATCTGTATAATTATCAAAATTCACTCTGCGGCCCCCTTTTTCGTAACAGACCTGACTCTCCCGATCCAATCTATTCCTCAGCAAAATTTAAAAGGTGCTTTTTAAAAAAGCACCCTTAATTGTATCAAAAATAAAAGTAAAGTCAAATAGGTTCTTCCTAATCCAATGTATTCATCGGCATTTCCGGCAGATATTCCTTTGGGTTAACCGGCTTGCCATCCTTTTGCAGTTCGAAGTACACGTTACTTCCCTCTGTGGAATAGTATTTCGTAGGTTCTCCCACGTATCCAATAGTTTGACCTGCCTCTATCATATCACCCTTTTTAAAATTAAGTTCTTTTAACTGTCCGTAGATAGCTGTATAACCGTCTCCCAGATCCTGTTTTACCGTACAGCCGGTCACTTCATTTTCTGAAATATCGGTAATTTTTCCTTTTGCAACTGCATTTACCTTATCATTAACTGCCGCGGAAATAACGATTGCCGGATTATAACGGTACTGCTCCAAAGTCGGAAAATACACCGTCGCATCCATACTGTAATCCAAAAGGATCTCTCCTTCAAGCGGCCACTGCATGCCTGTTTTCGTGTCGAAATGCAGACTGTTTTCTGCTGCGGTTGCTACAGTCTCCGTTTTTTCTGTCTTTTTTTCATTGTCCTCTTTTTCTTCCGTTGCTTCCGTCTGCGACTTCTCCTTTTCAGAAACCTTTACAGCATCCTCTTCTACTTCCGGCGCATTCTCTGCCTGCTTGTCAGTCTTTGGCTTGATTTCATAAGAGGCCGCAGACAACTGCTCCGTAGACTCCTGCTGAATTGCGTAATCACTGTCATTACGCTTTTCCTGATTTTTTTCCGTTGCATACACACTTGCAAAACCAATTGCTCCTGCCACCAGACATGCGACAGCAGCTATATACTGTTGTTTTTTCATAGGGCTTTCCTCCATCATCAAATTATTCTGATTTCAGTATTTCCACCCTGTGAACTTTTATACATTGTAACTAATTACGTTTCATTTTTGCATTGATAATATTGCTCAGCTTTGCAAACTGTTCCAGAGAGAGTGCCTCGCCACGAATATTTACCGGTACGCCAAGCTCCTCGATGCTCTTTTGAATCTCTTCTTTTCCCAAAGAAAAACTTCCGAAATTGTTGAGTCCGTTGGCAAGTGTTTTTCTTCTCTGGTTAAACGATGCGCGAATCACCTGAAACATGAGTTTTTCATTATCCACATCCACCGGTGGATTCTCATGTCTTGTCAACCGGATGACCGCACTCCCCACTTTCGGCTGTGGCATAAAACAGCTCGGCGGTACATTAACAACGATCTCCGGCTTTGCATAATACTGCACAGCCAGCGACAGCGCACCATATTCCTTGCTTCCCGGTCCTTCCTGCATACGATCTGCCACTTCCTTCTGCACCATGATTGTAATGCTGTCGATTGGAACATGACTTTCAAAAAGCCCCATAATAATCGGGGTTGTGATGTAGTATGGCAGATTTGCCACTACTTTGATCGGTTTACCGCCATTTCGTTCGTCCGCAAGTTTTGCAATATCTACTTTGAGGATATCTGCATTCATTACCTCTACATTATCATATGCAGACAATGTATCGCCTAGAATCGGAATCAGATTTGTATCAATCTCTACCGCAACCACCTCTCTGGCCGCCTCACAAAGATACTGTGTCATCGTTCCGATTCCCGGACCTATCTCTAAAACGAAATCCTCTCTCGTAATCTCTGCAGCATCAATGATCTCTTCGAGAATACTCGTGTTGATCAGGAAATTCTGACCGAATTTTTTTTGAAAATTAAAGTGATACTTCTGCAGCACTTCAATTGTATTTTTTGGATTTCCTAATGTAGCCATAGCTTTCTCCTTTTAAAACATTGCATCATACATTGCAAGCAGAAATTCTTTGTACAGACGGTTGTATTCTTCATGAAATGTCGCTGCGATATTTTCATCATTTCCACCGTTCATCTGCGCTTCTTCATAGATTGCAAATGCCGTCTCATACAAATCCGGGTTCTTATCATAGAAAGCTTCCGTCAGACTGTCCTGAAATGTAAACTGTGCTGTCTGTGACAGATTGTCCATAAAATCATCTCTGTTTATATTGCCACTTTCTCCATAATCTGATACAAAAATATGTTTATCGGATGCTTTGACAAAATCCTCATATGCATCCTTCACATCAGCATATGTGATCGGAACATAGTTTTCACTCCAATATGCATCAAAGGATTCTCTATCTTTTAATTTTTCAAATAAGTCTTCCATTATATATCTCCATTTCATTTGATTGTACTCTATTCAAGTTCCTTTATATTTTATACTAAAAACAGTGCCTCGTAAATGCAAAAAAAGAACAGCGCACCGGAATTTCCATGTGCACTGCCCATTTCAGTAACCTTATTATCCTTTTACACTTCCAACTGCCACACCCTGCACAATATATCTTGATAAGAATAAGTACACGATGATAACCGGGAAGATTGAGAATGCGATCATTACATAAACCTGACCCATATCAAACTTCAACCAGTCTGCTGCTCGAAGCTGTGCAATCAGAATAGGTAATGTCTTTTTCTTGTCATCATGTAATACAAGTGCCGGAGTAAAGTAATTATTCCAGCTGCTTACGAATGTGAAGATTGCCTGTACGGCGATTGCCGGTTTCATAATCGGAAGAACCACACTGTTGAATGTATGGAACTCACCGGATCCATCCATTCTGGCTGCCTCAATCAGTGATGCCGGCAGTGAACTCTCCATATACTGTTTCATATAGAAGAAAGTAACCGGTGCTGCAATTGTTGGAACGATAAGAGGGATGAATGAATCCATCAGTCCCATCCTGTTCACCAGCTTGATAAATCCAAGTGCAGTAACCTGTGTTGGAATCATCATAACCGCAAGAATAAACGGATAAATATATTTCTTTAACTTAAAGTCATATGCATGAATCGCATATGCTGTCATCGTCGAAAAATATACACACAGGATTGCACTAAATGTCGCAATAATCAAACTGTTGAACAAACCATTCCAAATAGGAAGTGTTCCTTTTACCAGATTTTTCCAGTTATCCATAAAATGGGTACTTGGAAATGCCTGGAATCCTGACTGCAGCTCTCCGTTTGATCTGGTTGCGTTAATAAATAATATGTAAAACCAGAACAAGCAGAAGAACGTAATAATTATTAATACGATATAGGCGATTACTCGTCTTGCATGGAGACCAACGCCTTTTTTTAATCCATTGCTTTTGTTGTCTGCCATGTTACTCACCCCTTCCTCTTATCATTACCTGTCACCTTAAAAATAATAAGACTTAAGATTCCGGTAATGATAAACAGTACTACAGACAAGGCTCCTGCCATACCATAGTTCTTACTATATAAGTGTTTGTTCAGGTACATGATCAATGTCATGGTTGAACGAACCGGATTTCCTGTACCATTTGTCAAAATCTGTGGTACATCAAATAACTGGATACCACCGATCAATGACGTAATGATTACATATACGAGAATCGGGCGAAGAAGCGGTAATGTAATTTTGAAAAATACCTGTGTAGATGTTGCGCCATCTACTTCTGCTGCTTCAAAGAGCGATGTATCAATTCCCATCATACCAGCCATCAGAAGAATGGTGGTATTACCGAACCACATCAGGCAGTTCATCAATGCGATCAAACCTCTCGCACTTCCTGTATGTGACAAAAATTTATATGGCTCGGAAATAAATCCAATCTGCATCAACAGAGAGTTAATCGGACCTCCATCTGCAAACAATGTAAAGAATAACATAGAAAATGCAGATGCCATAATCAGGTTCGGAAGATAAATAACTGTCTTAAAAAATCTGGAACCTTTAATTTTGAGGCGGGTATCTGAGAACCAGGCGCCTAATAATAAGGAGAGGAAAATCTGTGGAATAAAACACATAATCCAAAGCACCATTGTATTCTTAAAATATACCCAGACGTCCCCGCCGGTAAATAACTTTCTGTAATTTTCAAATCCAACAAAGTTAGGTCCAATCTGCGTCAGACCTGACATGTAGTTCTCAAAAAAGCTGTAATAAATTGTTGTAACAAGCGGTATCAACTGAAAGACAATATATACCACAATGAATGGAATCAGAAAAATATATCCCCATTTATTATATCTGACTGCTTTTCCTCCACTTTTCTTCATAAAAATACCTCCCATGTCGGACCTTCACAAAAACCCAACATATGAATTATGCCTGCCTCCCTTTCGGTGCGGCAGGCACATTCCTTTTATTTGTTATTTGTCAAATTCAGTCAAACAATATTAGTGAGATAATTCTGGATATTTCTCTTCAGCTGCTTTATAGAACTGATCCAGTGCCTCATCTAATGTTGCACTTCCTTCGAAGTAGCCCTTCATAGCGTTCTGGAATTCCTCGTTACATCCCTGATCGTAAGAAGAAAGGTTGCTTAAGTCAAGATTTTCAACACCTGCACAGTACATGCTTAATGGGTTCTGACCACCGAGAATCTTGCTGCTGTAGCTTGAATCTTTTGCCATTGCTTCCATGACTGTCTTGTTGTTTACGAAATCATCATCCTTAACTACGATATCTTTCATGATATCATCGTCAGTTGTCATCTTTAACATAATGTCTTTGATTAAGCTTGCGTTATCTGTTCCCTGTGCTGCACAGATCCATGTACCGCCCCAGAAGAAGCCCTGTGGTCCCTGAGCTGCGCCCCAGCCACCTTCATAACCGATAGATCCTTTTGTGTCTGCTGCCATTGAGAAGTTTACTAACCATGCTGGTCCAAAGTAGCAGAATACTTTTCCGTCTGGATAGAAGCCTTTCTTCCAGTCATCACTCCAAAGTTCTGCAGAACTTGTTTCTTTTGCATCATACAGTGCCTTAGAATCCTCAACCCACTTCATAATGTTGTCGTCGATTGTGATTTTTCCATCGTTTACCCACTTTGTAGATACGTTGTTAGAATATACACGATATGAATCGTTTACAGAAGATGTCATCTTGTATCCGGCATCTTTCATCTTCTTTGCAGTATCGTTAAAGGTATCCCAATCCTTAACATACTTCTGAACTTCATCCGGATCATCTGTTCCAAGTACTTCCTTGGCAGCTTCTCTGTTATAGAAGAGAACACCCGGGCAGCCCTGCCATGAAACACCTTTTAATGTTCCATTGGAATCTGTTACGATATCCTTTGTATACTGATACTGTTTGGACAGATCCTCATCTGTAATTCCCAGATCTTTAATCGGCATTGTGTAATCTGTATCTACATACTTTAAGGCGTTGTCAGCTTCAACAAGGAATAAGTCGATCTTGTCGTCTGCCTGAGCGTCATTCTGGTTCAACAATGTTGTATCCAAATTGTTCTGATATGCATTGTCATCACTTGGTGTAATGTTCCATACCACTTCTACATCTCCGATTTTACCGTGTGTTGCGTCCACTTCCTTATAATCCGGATAGTGATCGGTAATGCGGCTCTTGAACTCTTCATTCCAACAGTAGATATTTAATACCTTTCCATCATCCGATGTCGAAACCTTCTCTGTGTTTCCAGTTGCTGCCTGCTGGGTACCGTTGGTATCTGTGTTACCACATCCTGCAAGCATTCCTGTAAGCATTGTTGCACATAATAATGCGCTTACGATTTTCTTTTTCATAGTAATTATCCTCCTTTTGTTTTACTGCCTTAGCATAGTTACATTATAGGGATTTTGTTCTTTCCAGAATACAAAATTTGTTGCAAATATATCAAAATCATGACATAATTTAATTGTAAGTACATGATTCTGTTAAGGAGGATTTTCTATGTTACAATCACAATGGTATAAAGAAGAACTTTCCAAAAGCGACGCAGATGTCAAGCACCGCTCTTTATCGGAAGAATATTCTTTTTTTGAAGCTGTCAAACTGTCTCTTATACACATCTGACGCTGCCGACGATCGCATAAGTGTAGATC
>OWJI01002207.1_pt1 | contig 10921 bp, 8 predicted proteins | sample 1732541 | NCBI WGS metagenome assembly OWJI01 (sample SAMN05065727, study PRJEB22554) | human gut metagenome | biome: ENVO:2100002; feature: ENVO:00000062; material: ENVO:00002003 | host: Homo sapiens | place: USA
GTAGACGTACTCGCAGGAGACGTCCGCCGCGATGCCCAGTTCCACCGCCGCGTCATTCGCGCCCTGCACGAAGCCGTAGCCGAAGCGCTGCACCGCCGGAACCTCCATGCCGCCGAGGAAGCCGAGCTTCTTGTAGCCCATCTTCACTGCCGCATAGCCCGCCATGTAGCCGGAAAGTTCTTCCTGATACACAGCAGAGAACAGGTTGGACGCGTTGCTCAGGTCAACGCCGTTGGAGGTGAGGTCAAACTCGCTCACGTCCAGCGCGATGAACTTCACGTCCGGGTACGTCGGCTGGCACTCGCCAATCGCCGCCGCGAACAGGTAGCCGGGCATGACGATGACGTTGTAGCCTTCGTCGATAGCCGCTTCGACCTGCGCGATGCGCTCCGCATCGGAGTCACCGGTGGGCTTGAAGTAGTTGAAGTCGACGCCGTTGGCCTCACAGAACGCCTTGCAGGCCTCGTAGGTGGTCTGGTTGAAGGACTGGTCGGTGATGTCGCCGGAGTCGGTAATCATCGCCACGCGGTAGGTTTCATCCGCAGACGCGAAGGAAACCACGCACAGCACCATCGCCAGCGCCAGGATGAGAGAAACGAGCTTCTTCATGGATTCATTCTCCTCTCGTGATTTGAGCATCTTCTGCTCTTGTATTATTGTAACAGTTTTTTGCCCGTTTGAGAAGAGGGCAAGCGGCATTTCTTTAAAAAATCTCCCCCCAATGCGCAGAAAATGTGGCAGATATTTTTCGATAGCTGATTTTCCCCTGCTTCGCGCCCTTGCGGATACCTTTCCGCTTTCCTTTCGATCCCCTTTCCGCGATTTTTCCGCATTTCCACTTGACAATCCTCCCCTACTGTGGTAAAATAGTTAGGCTGATGAGCGCCCGTAGCTCAGTTGGATAGAGCGTCAGACTCCGACTCTGAAGGTCACAGGTTCGACTCCTGCCGGGCGTACAGGAGAAAATCCCCCGGAAGTGTAAGGCTTCCGGGGATTTTTGTGCATTTTTTTCCGAAAGCGCTGCTGTCTACAACCTATTTTCCTGTCCCCATGGAAAAGATCCACCCATGCGGCATATTTTCCTCCCTGTCTGCACATCCTATTCCGACAGGACTTCGCCGCGGTGGAAGGAGATGAACGCATGGGGTTTATCGTTTTGGGGATTCTTTGTGCAGCTGCTGTGGTGGTGACATTGGCGTGCCTGTGGATTAACCGATGAGGGGCGCTGGTTCTTCACAGGTATCTTGGGTGAAGGATTCATTTGAATCCCGCGGGATTTTGTCAGCGCGTTCACGGCTTTTTCACTGCACAAAAAAAAACAGCATACGAAAAACCCCGGAAACGCAACGTTTCCGGGGTTTTTGGCGGAGAAGCCGGGATTTGAACCCGGGCTGCGATTACTCACACTACTCCCTTAGCAGGGGAGCCCCTTCGGCCACTTGGGTACTTCTCCATGTCAAGCTCGTATGCAGTTAAGAAAACTAGCGGAGAGAGAGGGATTCGAACCCCCGGTACCTTTCGGTATCACTGGTTTTCAAGACCAGCGCCATCAACCGCTCGGCCATCTCTCCATAATGGAACCAGCTTTATTAGCATACCACGTTTCCACCGCTTTGTCAAGAGGGAATTTACTTTTTTTCAGGAAAAGTGTGCGGCGCGCGGCATTACGGCAGCTGTGCGCCGTCCAGGAGCGCCAGAATCGCGTCGCGAACGACAGCGCTCATGGTCGGAAAAGCGGCTGCGCATTCATGCGCCGTCTCCTCGGTCGGCAGGCTCACCATCAGCGTAATGGTCGGCTGCGTCGGGTTGTCGCAGGCGGTCGTCAGCCACTCCGAGTCGCTCACCTGCAGCACGCTGCACCCGTCCGGCAGCTTCTTTTCCGGCGTGTGGCCGCTGCCCAAGGTGGACAGCAGGAGCAGATAGACCTGATTCATGCACTGCTGCCAGCGCTGCTGGAGGCAGTTGATGCGTTTGCCCGTCGGCAGGGCAAAAGTAATGTCCAGCAGGACGTTCCGGCGGTCGACGATGCGCAGGTGCAGCCCCTTTTCGCCGTTCGGGAGATCGAAAATCTCCACCGCCGCCATCTGTTCCGCCGCGAACCGCTCACGCCACTGCGCCGCGCCGCTGTCAATCAGCCCGCGACGGCTGACCGGAATGTGCATCTCGAAGCTGTTGAGCAGGTAGCGTCCCGCGTCGGTCAGTTCGAGCGTCCCGCCGGATGTGTCGCCCTGACGGCGCAGTTTGCCCTCGCTCTCCAAATCCGCAATCGTCAGCTGGAGGGTGATATAGTTCATCAAGTCGGTGTCGGTCATGACAATCAGCAGCTGCTGGTCGGTCATTGCGCCGACGGTTTTGAGGGCATAGAGGATGAGCAGCCGGTTCTCGGCATCAGGGATAATTTTGCGCTGCACGCGGCATCAGCCTCCTTCCCTGCGGATTTTTTCTACCATAATAATACTGCGCTTTTGACGCAGAGGGTTTCGCGTCTGCGGACGCGAGGAGGGGCTTTCCGCGCTCCCCCTCCACCCCTTCGGGCGCCGTCACGCTTGGGGTACATCCCGCTTTTTATTCTGCGAATTTACGAAAACACCCCCTCCGCCAGTGGCTGAGGGGATGCGCTTGTCGGCAGAAAGTCCGCGCCGGCGGCACTTGCCCCATTGCAGACCTTTCCGCAGCTGATTGTCCTGAATGACCCCTGACGCTTACGCGAGGAAGGGCTTGATCTCGGCCAGCAGGTCGTCGCAATCGTCGGAGTAAATCTCCATCGTCACAGGCTTGCTCCAGTCGAGGGAGAAGATGCCCAGAATGGACTTAGCATCCACAACGTGACGGCCGCTGCGCAGATCCATGTCATACGGATACGCGCCAACGATCTGGACGAACTTGGCACCATCGGTCATCAGGTTCAGCTTGATGTTCACGGACTTCATAGGTGAACCACCTCCTTCTTTTTTGTCCGAATATAAGTATACTATTTCCCTGCCAAAAATGCAAGGGGGGACGGATTTTTTTCCTGCCTTTCGGGTGATTTTCGCCATTTTGCAACGGAAAGCGGCTGATTTTTGTCCTTTTCTCATGCAATTTTGCCTGTTTTGTCCATGGTGATACTCCTTCGGCGGATGATTGCGCGCATTTGTACAAAAACCGAACTTTTTTTATTTTGCCCTCTTCCATCATTCGTAGATTTGTGCTATAATACGATTCAGGCATCGCCGGATTTTTTATTTTGCCTGATTTGCTCCGGTGTGCCCGAAAAAGCCGTACCATTTCCATACGATTCCCGGATGATTCAGGTGCATCGGGATTCGCATTCGACCACCGATAAAGGAGCGATACCCCCGTGGACAAAATCCGCCGCAACGAGCGCATGAGCGCTATGATGAAGATTCTTGCCGCCAAGCCGAACCGCATCTTCACGCTTTCCTATTTTTGCGACCTCTTCGGGTCTGCCAAATCGACCATGAGCGAGGATATTGATATCCTGCGCGACGTTGTGGCGCACTTCGGGCTGGGCGAGCTGGAAACGGTCACAGGCGCGGCGGGCGGTGTTCGCTACCGCACGAAAGTTCGCCGTCCTGAAGCGCGCAAGTTCATCGGCGACCTCTGCCAGCAGCTGAGCGAAGAAGGGCGTGTTCTGCCCGGCGGCTTCCTCTATTACAGCGACATTCTCTCCACGCCCGAAATCGTCACCCGCATGGGCGAAATCATGGCGACGGAATACTATGCCGCCGCGCCGGATTTTGTGCTGACGATGGAGACGAAGGGCATCCCCGTCGCCTTCGCCACCGCGAACGCGCTGGGCGTGCCGCTGGTGATTGCGCGCCGTTCCTCCAAGGTCTACGAAGGCAGCGCGGTCAACATCAACTACGTTTCCGGGTCGTCCGGCCACATCGAGACGATGAGCCTTTCGCGCCGCGCGGTGCAGGAGGGGCAGAAGTGCCTGATTGTGGACGACTTCTTGAAAGGCGGCGGCACGGCGAAGGGCATGGTCGACCTGATGCGCGAGTTCAATGTCGAGGTTATCGGCATGACGTTCGTGATGTCCACCGCAAAGCCGGTGAAGAAGCGCGTGATGGGCGAAAAGTCGCTGATGGTGATGGACATTGATCAAGAGCACGAAACCGTGCTGGTAAAGCCCGCGTTCTGGCTCAACGGCGACGCTTGACGGTTTGTAAACTTTCTGCAACTTTTTGATGCTTCGGCAGGATTTTCCCCTATTCTGGCGAATTTTTTTGAAGAAGTTCTGATGAAACGCGGTGACCAGATGGCTGCCGAATAAGTCAGAAATTTCCTGACGTGAAACGTGCAGCGAATCGCTCCGCCCATTCGTTTATTGTGCGAAACAATTCCTCTGCATCATGAAAGCGAGGTTTTCCCCATGTCCAACCTTGAACCCGAACAGGTCAAACAGGCGGAATCCGCCCCCTCCTCCCCCGAAAACGCGCCGGAGTCTGCCGAAAAGAAGGAAGAATCCGCCCTGTATTACACCAAATGGCAGCAGCGCATGATGAAAAAGGGCTACGTCGTCACCCCGAAGGTGAAAAAGCCCGCAAAGCAGAACGCCATGGAGTGGATTGCGACACTCGTCGGCGCACTGCTGCTCGTCCTCCTGCTGAAAGCGTTCGTGGGTTCGCCCGTGGTGGTGGACGGCAACAGCATGTATCCGACGCTGCACAACGGCGAAATCATGATTATGAGCAAGCTGCATTACGGCACGTCGTACTTCTTCAATCAGCCGATTGTGCTGGGCGGCGAGCCGGAGCGCTTCGATGTCGTGGTGTGCCGCTATCCTGACCGCGGCAGCACGAATTTTGTCAAGCGCGTGGTGGGTCTGCCGGGCGATACGGTTCAAATTTCCGGCGGCTACCTGTACGTCAACGGCGTGAAGTACACCGAGAAATTCCTGTCCGCGCGGATGTACAGCGACTACGGCCCGTACATCGTGCCGGAAGGACATTATTTCCTGATGGGCGACAACCGCAACAATTCCAACGACAGCCGTTCGTCGCACGTCGGCGCTGTGCCGCGGAACATGATTCTGGGCAAGGTGGAAGCCGTGCTGTGGCATCAGATTCCGTCTACGCTGGATGACTGGGGTCTGGCGAACGACTAACTTGTTGATTCTTGCATTTTCTTGCCGGAGGTTCGGACGGGTTGTCCGGCTTCCGGCTTTTGTCATCTATGGGGAGGGTATTTTATGGCAAAAATCGACTGGGGCGAAAAGCTGGAGCTGAAAATCAGGATGCTGCCCGAAAGCCCCGGCTGCTACCTGATGAAGGACAAAGACGGCACGATTATCTACGTCGGCAAGGCGGTCAACCTCAAAAACCGCGTCCGCTCCTACTTCCGCGACACGGAGCACACGCCGAAAGTCGCCGCCATGATTTCCCACATCGACGACTTCGACATTCTCCTGTGCGACAGCAACCTCGAAGCGCTGTGCCTCGAATGCAACCTCATCAAGCTGCACAAACCGTACTACAACATCCTTCTCAAGGACGATAAGCATTATCCGTACCTGCGCGTCAACCTGAAAGAGCCGTTCCCGCGCCTGACCCTCGCCCGGCGGATGGAGAAGGACGGCGCGAAGTACTTCGGCCCATACATCGGCGCGACGGCGGTTCGGCAGGTCATCGACGCAGTTCGCGGCGTGTTCCCCCTGCGGACGTGCCGGAAGGAACTGCCGCTGAAAACACCCTGCCGCCCGTGCGTCAACTACGAAATCGGCAAATGCCTCGCCCCGTGCGCCGGAAAATGCACCGAAGAGCAGTACTGGGACATGATGGACGGCGTGCTGGCGTTCCTCGGCGGCGACTACAAGCAGGTACTGGACGTGCTGAACCGCGAAATGATGGACTATGCAGCAAAGATGCAGTACGAGCGCGCCGCCGTCATCCGCGACAAAATCCGCGACGTGCAGGGGCTGATGGAACGGCAAATCGCCATCCAGACCGACCGGAGCGAGCAGGACATCCTCGCCATTGCGCAGGACGGGCTGGACGCCATGATTCAGCTGGTATACGTCCGCGGCGGCCGCATGGTCGGCGGCGACCACTTTTCTCTCCCCCGCGAGGGCAGCGAACCCGCCGGCGACGTACTGGCAGAGTTCCTGACGCAGTATTATCAGGAGGGCAACCTGATTCCGCGCAACATTCTCGTGCAGGAGCTGCCCGACGGCGCGCAAGCCCAGTTAGAGCAATGGCTGCGGCAGCAGAAGGGCGCAGCGGTGACGCTGGTCACGCCCCGGCGCGGCGAGAAGCACGATTTGGTGCTGCTGGCGGCGAAAAACGCCCATGACGCGCTGGAGAAGCGGAACGCCCGCGCGAGCGTCCGCGAAGAGCGCACGGTCGGCGCGGCGGCGGCGCTCGGCAAGGCGCTGGGGCTGCCCAAGCCCCCGCGGCGCATCGAGGGCTACGACATCTCCAACACACAGGGTGTTTTGAGCGTCGCGAGCATGGTGGTGTTCATCGACGGAGAACCCGCGAAAAAGGAATACCGCCGCTTCCGCATCAAGACGGTCGAGGGCGCGAACGACTTTGCCTCCCTGAACGAGGTGCTGGGGCGGCGGTTCGCGCACGGCTTGCAGGAGAAGGCGGAACGCGAAGAACAAGGGCTATCCCCCATCGGCGGCAAATTTTCTGACCTGCCCGACCTTGTGCTGATTGACGGCGGCCCGCAGCAGCTGCGTTTCGCGCGGCAGGCGCTGCTGGACATGGGCGCGGACGTCGCGATGTTCGGACTGGCGAAGAAGCAGGAGGAAATTTTCCTTCCCGACCGCGAAGACCCGATTTGCCTTGACCACCACACGCCAGAGCTGCACCTGATTCAGCGCGTCCGCGACGAAGCGCATAGGTTTTGCATTACGCACCACCGCGGATTGCGCGGGAAAGCGAGCATTCACAGTCAATTGGAGGATATTCCGGGGATTGGGCCGAAGCGACGGAAGGCGCTGCTGACAAAGCTGGGGTCGATGAAGGCAATTCGTGAGGCGACGGAGGAGGAATTGCTGAAGGTGCCGGGGATGAATCAGGCAGCGGCGAAAGCGGTCAGAAAATGGGCTGACGCACAAGAAAAAAAGTAACACGCGGAAGGAGTAAGAAGGAGCGCTCAACTCAATCGCGCAAAAGGGGGGCAATGGGCGGATTTCATCCCTTTTCGTCTACCCCTTGTAGGGTGAAGGAGCAGCATCCCTGCCAGTAACTTTGCGCATCCGCAGATGCGCCTCCCAACTTGCTCTTTCCATCACCTCAACATTGCCGCGCCCATTGGCGCGACCGAGTAGCAGTTCTTTCCTATTTATGTTAGCACATTGCGATACGCAGGGATTTCGCCTCTGCGGAGGAGACGAGGGGGCAATGAAAACAGACGAATGTCTGCGGTCGCCCCCTTGACCCCTTCGGTGTGCACTCCCATGTTTCTTGGTTTTCATTGTTGAAAGTGGAACGCGCCTGCGGGCGCCGCTTCGGGATCGTCCTCGCTAACTTTTTGTGCTTCTGAACTAACCTACTTTGGGCATATCCACCACTTGGGCATCCGCACGGCAAAATCCCCCTCCCATCGGCAAAATTTTATCAAACCACTTGTCAAACGTATCCGAGTATGATAAAATTCTGTCAGAAAGAAACCATTTGCGCAAAGTGCGCACGGTTCACGAGAAGGGAGATTTTTTGATGATTCGTAAAGTGGTGGTAGCAGAAGCGCACCGCTGATTCCGGCGCGGTATGCTCAAATTGTGCGGTATCCGCGCCGGATTTCCGCTTTTTGCGCGGATTTTTGCAGATTCCGAAAAAAAGCGCTTGCCAAATGCGAGAAATTGTGCTATACTAAACAAGCTGTTCTATGGGCAGCGTGTGGAGACGTATCGAAGCGGTCATAACGGGACTGACTCGAAATCGTGAATCCATGCTGGAAGGCTTCCTATGGCAATCCCTTGATTTTCAAGGCTTGCAGGGCTCTTGGGGCTCGAACTAAATACTTTGTTCTCTCCTGCTGTTCTCTCCAATCTCCGGAGATTCGCAGTGAAGATATTTATGGAGACGTATCGAAGCGGTCATAACGGGACTGACTCGAAATCAGTTGATCCGCAAGGGTCCGTGGGTTCGAATCCCACCGTCTCCGCCACATTCGGCTAAATGACAAGTGTGTTATTTAGCCGAATTTTTTATTGGGCTCGAATCTCATCCTATTTTCGTTTGCTCACGCCTCGGTGCATGTTCGTTTGGAAGCAGCCTCATTCTTCTTCCAATCCCAGTCCATGCAGCATTGCTTCTGCTGTGTTCTGCTTGGAAGCCGCATCAAGGTGCGCGTAGATGTTGGCTGTCGTGCTGAAATCACTGTGTCCCAGCCACTCCTGAATCTGTTTGAGCGGCACATGGTTCGCAAGCAGCAAGCTCGCGCTGCTGTGCCGCAGGTCATGAAAGCGAATATGCCGCAGATGGTTTTGCTGAAGCGTCAGCTCAAACATCGCTGATACCCTGTTCGGATTCAGCAGATACCCCATCTCATTGATGCAGATATAGCCTTCATAATCCTTGCAATAGCAGTTGCCGCAAAGTCTGCGGTTCTCCGCCTGCCGAACCTGCAAATCAAGCAGATACTTCCGGATTGGCGCAGCAAGCGGCAGCGTCCGGCGGCTTGACTTCGTTTTCGTGGTATCGCGGGCGATGACCTCGTACTTCCCGTTCAGCCTGCACGCAATCACCGTGTGCTGAATCGTGATGGTGTTCTGCTGGAAGTCGATGGCATCCCAGCGCAGCCCAACGGCTTCGCTGCGCCGCAAACCGTAGAATGCCGCCAGCATGACCGGCGTCTCAATCAGCGTCCCCTTTACACAGGCGAGAAGCTGGTTGATTTCATCCTTGTCATAAAAAGCGGGCTGGAAGCCGTTCTTGCGCGGACGGTCTACCTTATCCGCTGGATTCACGGAAAGCTGGTCTGTCTTTACCGCATATTTCAGCGCCCGATGAATGAGGGCATGGTAGTGAATCACCGTGTTGGACTTTACCCGCGCCAGCTGTGCTGTGTAAAAGTCCTGAATGTCTTGGGCTGTCAATTCCGTGATGGTCACGCCTGTTTTGCGGAACCACGGAACGATGGTGCTTTTCATCATCCCGTCGTAAGAGCTGTACGTCGTAATCGCAATCGTGCTCTTTGCGATTTTCAGCCAGCGTTCCAGATAATCCGCAAACAGTTCGCCCTTCTCCACTGCCTCCGTATCTTCCGCCGGAAGCTGGAAGGTTTGGCGCTGTTCCATCAGGAACGCTTCCGCCTTCTTCTTGTTTCCACGGATTAGATAGCCTGTGGGAATCCACTTGGTTTTCCGCTTGCCCTGTGCATCCTTGTAACTGAGAACGGCATAGAAATAGCCGTTCTTTTTTTGCAAATGTCCTGCGACCATAGCAACCTCCTTTTCGCGCCGCATGAACACCCGCTGGTGTTGGACAAGTACATCGTAGCACCGTTTCGAGCCTGATGCAAGTCTGTCGAGATTTTTTTCTTGTTCTCTCACACCAGTTTCAAAAATTCTTCCATCGTTTCGGCAGACTTCTGTTTGGAAGCCGCATCAAGGTGCGCATGAAGTCGGATTTTCAGGTTTTGCTTGAACAGGCAAAGGCGGAAATGGAGAATATCCGCAGAGAGGAAGAACGGCAGAAAGCTGAAAAAGAAAGGCGTGATTTGCAGGCGGAGAACAAAATGCAGGATAGGGACAGGTCTGGATTTTTAAGGTGATGAAAAAATCACAGCACCCGTTAAAGTGCTGTGATTATGAGCTGCTCGATAAATTGGAATTTATAGCTGTAATTCTTCTATAAATTTCTGCATACGTTCGGTCACTAATTCACTCTTTTTCAAAGAGACCAATTCACTTCTGCTTACCCACTTATATGCAATGGTTTCTCCATCCTGCAAGGTAATACAGTCTTTATTACAGTTCGTAACGCACAAAAACTCTACATAAATTGTGTCATTACTTCTCTCTCGTCCTACTTCGACTAAGTTATCAGTCCGAATCCCCGTTTCCTCTTGGAGTTCTCTGATTGCACAATCTAAAGGAGACTCGTTCTGCAATGCTGAACCTCCTGCTGTGGCTTCCCACATGCCACCAAACTGCTTACATCTATCCCGTTGCATTAGTAAATAGCTTCCATCCGTATGTTTCACAATAATATCGCAAACCAAATGGAATAGTCCCTCTGGAATTGCTTCTCCTCTTATCAATGTTGCATTATGAACCTTATTAAAATCTTTATCATAGGCATCCCAAGTTTCCATGCGACTATACCTCCTCAAATTCCGATTTGTCGAGCAGATAAATTCAATCTGCTGTTAAAAGCATTATACCATATCAAAATAAAAAAATCAAATATAAATCAAAGAAAGGGGAGGATAACCAAAATCAATTTTTCATCTCTTCTTCATGCAGACGGTCAAGCTCGGCATAATATTTGTCAAGCTCGCTCATAACAAAACGCTTGATCTCGGAGGTGACAGTTACCCCACGCATTTCACACCAAGCCTTGGGAATCCGATAAGCGCGTCCGACCTTCAAGCAGGCAACTTTGCCGCTTTTCAGCAGACCGTAACCCGTTTTGGTGCTTACCCCCAATGCTTGGCTCATCTGCTCGATGTTCATTACATCCGGGTACTCCCTCAGCATAACGCTGTAAGCATCTTTCATTGTAAAGCTCATCTTTTTCCTCCGCGGGGAATTATTATTTTGCTGCATGACAGCTTTCCCCCTCCATTATAACTGGCAATTTCTTCGCCGTTTTTTACGCGATTTTCAAAAATAGCGTATATTTTTCTTTTGCATTTGCACTGAAGTACGCTCGGATGTAAAGCAAATTTCTCTTTTACGCTAACGTAATACTATTTCCAAATGAGAATGCGCCAAGATGCGAAGCGAATTTTTCGCGCTGGC
>OWJI01002220.1_pt1 | contig 10884 bp, 8 predicted proteins | sample 1732541 | NCBI WGS metagenome assembly OWJI01 (sample SAMN05065727, study PRJEB22554) | human gut metagenome | biome: ENVO:2100002; feature: ENVO:00000062; material: ENVO:00002003 | host: Homo sapiens | place: USA
ATGTCTCGTGGGCTCGGAGATGTGTATAAGAGACAGATTATGGATAGAACATATTTGTTGGATGAGATAACTAAAATCCGTCGGGTTATTATTGAAAAGAGTGGAAAGTTTACTTTAAAAGAGTGCGAAAGCATTGCTGCTGCTTTGGAAATGGATAATGTTTCATTGGTGGCTATGCTGGAGGCAATCAGGAAAGATCTGCTCCCTCAGAAGTTTGTTTTAAACTTGAAAGATGCAGAACGCTTTCAGCTTTTGCGGTCTGCCCTTCAGAAGAATGCGGAACATGTTATTCTAAAGAAAATAGCTCCGGAACTGGCTGTACTTGCTGAAAACTTCAAGAAGCCTCAGGCAGATAGTGAGGCGTGTCAACAGGCCATTAACAAGTTGCGTACTCAAATAAAACCTTATGCAGAAAAGGTTCCTAAATTGGTGAAGTACCTGAATGAATATGCTGACTTATGTGAGGCGAATTTCCTGAATGTACTTAGATTGAAAGTGCTTCGAATCAATTTACGGTTCTTACCTTTACTGAAGGAAGCGAATGGTTTGTTTGATGCTTGTAACAATACTTCCGATAAAGAACTGTATTGGAAGATGGCTGAACAGTTGTATTTGAATTTTCCATCACTGTTTAAGGAGGAAGTTTATTACTTTAGTATTATTCGGGGTGTCTTAGATGCATTTTATAGAAAGTCAGGGCAAGAGCCTATTGTACTGGATATTCCAGCGGAAATATCATTGATTGAGGAAGGTCAACCAGAGGCAGAGGAAGTGGAGGCTATTGAGGAAAAACCGGAAGAAGTTCTTGAAGGGATAGAGGAGGTAGTGCTTGAAGAAAGTGTTCCGGTTGTGGAATCAGTGGATATTCAGGAAGAAGAGATAGAAGAGAAAAATACTGAGATTGCGGATGAATTGGTTGAACCGGCAATAGAACAAACGGAACCGGAGATCGAACAAGTAGAACCGGAAATAGAATCGGTAGAGAGTGAACCTGCTGAAGTTGTTTCCGAACCTACTGAAGTAAAATCAGAACCTATTGAGGATAAACCAGAACTTGCAGAAGCAGACGTAAAACAGGTTGAACCGGAAGTAGTACAGGCTGAACCGGAAATAAAGCAAAGTGATCCCGTTGTTGTTGAATCAACTCAACCGGAGGTAAAATCGCCAGAGCCTGAAGTGAAGCAGCCGGATCCGGAAAGAAAAGAAGAGGCCCCTGCTATTCAAAAGAAATCCGGAAAATCTCTTTATATAATAGGTGGCTGTGTGCTTCTGATCTTGGTTTTGATCTGCTTGTATTTTGTGTTTGCATCCAAACCTAAGCCAGTTGTTGTACCTCCGGTTGTTGTTGCTGACACTATTACTGTGGTGCAGGATACCACGACTGTGGCGCCTGTTGTCACTCCTGAGGAAACTCCGGTTAAAGCTGTAGAGCAGCAAAAGCAACCTAAAGTAGAAGAGCAACCTAAAGCAGAAGAACAACCTCAACCTAAAGCTCAGCCGGAGGCAAAGACTCCCGTGAATGAACCTCAACAACAGGCAGAACCTGAGAAAGCAGAGAAAAAAGCTCAGACCAACTCTTTGGAAGCAGCTCGGGAAGCTACACAGAATGGCGATTACAAGAAAGCATTCGATATTTATAAATCTTTGGCCAATGCCGGAAATGCAGAAGCGCAGTATTGCCTCGGCCTCATGTATGAAACAGGAAAAGGAGTTGGTATAGACATCTTTGAGGCCGTTATGTGGTATCGGAAATCCAAGGCGAAGGGCTTTGCGCTGGCTGAACGCAAACTGCTGGAATTAGGATACAATTAGAAACGCAGATCTTATTTTATTTATTTACTATAAAAACATATCAGGTATGAAAGGAAAGGTTTTTTCTTCTTCGCAAGATTTGTATCAGGATCAAGCGAAAATCCTTTTTGATTTTTATAAAGATGCGGCAGAAAAAATAGTGTCGCAAGAAGAAGAATTAGAAAAGGAGATGGGAGAATTAAAGAATTCGTTGACTATGAATGCTACGGGTAAGAAAAAAGCCCAAACGCAGATGTACGTAGGATTGGGAATTCTTGTTGTCGGTCTTGCATTGATAGCGGTAATTGGGTGGCTAAGTATTGCTATTGCAGTAGCCGGTCTTTATTGGGGGATGAAAAACTATAAGCTGTTTAAATCCAGCGGTAAATCCATCGATGATGTCGGAGTGGAGTTGAAAGAACTGGAGAATAAGCATCAACAGATTTTCAGAGACTATAAGATTGAAAAGATGGGGGTGGTTTATGTCCCTGTTGCCAGTCAGGTTCCTTTCGAGAATAAGAGCTTTGTGATAGATCATACCGGAAATAGTTCTGTACAGAACTTTGAACTGCAATTAGTTAATAACCAAGGAGCGCTTTCCGAGAAATTGAGAGAACTGGATGAACTCTCCACTACGGCTCCTTTGGTAGAAGAAAGCAAGGGAGTGGAAGAGGTTTCCACAGAAGATTATTCAACATCTATACCTAAAGTGAAGTTCTATGACTACTTTGGACGTATGGATCGTAATCTGCGCGACAGTGCTTATTTCTTGTCGGACTTGCATACTGTTTCTGTAGGCATGCCTGTCATTCCTCCAGATTCGCCGGTTATTTCTTATTTGAATGAATATGGTACGGCCAACCCGTCGGGAGCGCCTGTGCTGAATGTATTTGATACGGCAGCGTATGATAAGGAAATAGAGCAATTTAATTCGTTGAATGCCATGCGTCATTCGCTGTCTGACCAAAGCGAGCAATTTGAAGATGTATTACGGCGTTTGATTTCAAATGTGGGCTATGCGGTGCAGACAATTGCGGCAGCGAAGGTTAAATCTACTAATTCGCTGGTGGAAAGTTCTAATCAATTGCTGTTCACCATTCTGAAAACCTCTTATAATCACTATTCGCCGAAGCTGGAAAAGGATGAACTGGAGAAAATCCGCCAAACAAACTTTAACTTCCGCGATACGGTTGAGAACTATACACCTTTCCAACTGAAAGAAAGTTCGCGTGTGCGTTATGACATGAAAGACCATTCATGGGTTGCAGAAGACGGCAGCCGCACGACAATGCCTTATGGTATCAGTCAGATACAAGAGGAAATTGTGGCGCCTATCGTGCAAAACCTGTTGGCAGAGACACGTTTGAACCGTTTGGATATCTACAATGACATTGATAATCAGAAGCGTGATTATCTGAACCAGTGGCATCGTGAAACCCAGGACTTCTACGGACGTAACCGGACTTCGGGTGACGACCTCATCAACATCATGCGTAGTAATCTGACCAAGCTTCTTGCTGCGCAATCCACCTTTGAACGCCTCGACCGGATGAAATCCCGCATGCTGCAACAGATGATGGATGGAGATGCCCAGGAGTTGGAAGAAAATGCCGGAGATCAGTTGGAAAACACCTCGCGAAGGTTTGCCGAGCAGTCCGATGACTTCAAGCAAATTCAGGAAGAGTTTAAAGAGTACATGAAGTTTTTGCAGGGTGATATTAATAAGAAGGCTAAAGAATATGGATATATTGAGTATTTCGATGCCAGCCTTCGTGACGGAATGGCAAAGAAAATAGTGGACGCCAATGATAATGTAGCCCTGTTGGATGACCGGCGCCGTCCTTTGGCAAGTATCAATCCATTCTATGCATTTGCTTCCAATATGCCGCCGGCTCCTGCCGTTGAAGAATGTGTGGAAGAGTATATGTCTTTGGATATAGCGCGGGTAGCTACCGATTCCTTGCAGGAAATTGCAGAAAACAGCCAGGAGGCAACGTTGGATTATCATGCTGAACTGGTGGATGATAGCGATGCGATGGAATATTCGGTGTATGCTCCCCAACATATGGAAGAAGCTGAAAAAACAATCAGAATGAGCCCTGATGTAGAAGCGGCAAAGCCTGAAATGTCAGAGACTTCAGAGGAAGCGGAAGTTCCGAAAGAATCTGAGACTCCTGTTGTTTCCGAAGTTCCTGCTGCTTCCGAAGCTCCTGTTACTCCCACCCCCTCTGTTACCCCTGAAGTCCCTGCAACTCCTGAGGTTTCGGATGAAATGGATGATTTGAGTGGTCTGGACGACTTGGATGACTTGAGCGATCTGGATGATTTGGACGATTTAAGTGATCTTGAAAAAGATAAATAGCATTCATAAATTTGAAAATTAAAGATTATGGCAAAATATGATGTTACAGTCGATACCCGCGACATGGCCAATAAGATAGATACCGTATCTAATAAGGTCAGCGGGGTCACTACAGCAGTTGTTGCTATGGAGGCAGCAGTCATAGCCGCTGAGAGGGATGCTACGAACAAACTATGCAAAAGGCTGAATAAAGGCTTCTTCTCACTGGTCGCCTCGCAGATAGAACAGAAAAATGCTACGGCATTGAGCGCTGTGAATGCGTATTTCTCTGAACTGGAGGAGCAGGGGGGCGCATTGCTTGATTTGAAAAAGAGAATGGATGATGACTTTGTGATTTTGACAGGGCGTTATTCCAAACTGTTCAGAGGACTGGACACAGCTCTTCACAATCGTATTCATGAGCTGGATAAACCCGTCATTCGTTTTTGTGAGCAGGACATAACGGACACCCTGAACCGCGTCTACTATCAGATAGCTTCTGTACCGGTCAACCAAACCGAATCTTTGTCCACTTCTCAGGCTATTGCCGCCGCACACGTCAAGCACAATGCGCAAGCTTTGATTGCACAAATGACCAACTTCCTCACCACCTGCAAACAGCAGAGTGCCAAGATGCAAAAAATCAAGTTGAATTCGTTTGTTGGCAAATCCGTCCTTCGATATTTACCAGGCATCTTGTTGGTGAAACGGGGAGATGCGGGAGAAGTTATGGAAACTAAACTACCTTCGGGATTGGAGCAGCTTATCGGTCAACGCTCCTGCATGAAGATACGTGAAGGCATGGAGCGTAAGATTGAAAGCAGCGGATGGGAAAACATCTCGATGGAGTCTCAGCGGATGGTGGCCGGGAAGCTTGAGCGCCTGATTGCAACTTCCGACCTTAGTGAAAGGGTGAAAGAGAACATGAAGAAACTCATAGCCCGGAATGAAACCTGGCTTAACACGAAGGAGGGCTGATTATGGGAGGACGAAGACATATCCTGCATGACGTGATACGGAAAAGTGAAACTGTGACACTTACCGTAGGCGATAAGTCAGCTTCCAAGACCGTTGTTCTGGAAGAACCGATTGATATCTATCTGGAGATAGACGACCATCCTTATAATAGCAGCGTACAGGATTGCAGCAAGCACATCGAGAGTTTACGCAACTCTGTTGTGGCGTGCAATGCGGCCGAGGTTGCCCATAAGATCGCCAGTACGCAGCAGATTGGTAAACGTATATCCAAAGGCTTTTTGGGATATATAACCGCCAGCCTGGATATACAGAACATGGAGGAATGTTCCAATGTAGAAGCCGTATATAGCGAGTTGCAGTCTCAGTCCGAAGAGCTAACCAACCGTAAATCGGTGATGGAAGATGATTATGACATCCTGACCACCCGCTATTCCGGTGTCTTTGAGAATCTGGACCGTGAATTGCTGCAACGCATCCACATGCTGATGGAACCTTGCTTCCGTTTTGTAGAAAGCAGCAGTAGGGAACAGCTGCGCAACACGGACTCTTCTCTTTCGGCAATGGCATTGGTGGGACATAAAGAGCAGTTGGATGTACAGGCACATATTTCGGCTATTACAGTGAAGCAGCGGGCTGCCGGATTGATAGAGAGTGCCAAGCAATACTTGCTCGGACAAAAGCAACTGGCCAGTCATATAGAACATGTGCTGATTGGCGGATGCAGAAATGCCCGTTGGATGTTGCCGGTTGTTGTTGTTGAGAAGACCGGTGTCGGTGGCGGAAAAGAAACTGAGATCGTGATGAATGAGCAAACCGCACGTATGGGAGTCAATGACTGGAAAGTACGTCAGAATGTTCAGCAAGCATCCATGCCTGCCATGACGCAAGAGGATAAGCAGCGCATCGGAAAACATCTGGAGAGAGAGATTCAAAGATTAGGTTCTTCGGAACACGACAAGCGGGTAGCCGGGATGATGAGGAAACTTGCCGGAGATTTTTTATCGTGAGATGCCGTTACTTGTGTTCTATAAAATAGAAGTAAAGTTATGAAAGAATTGAAAGTGATAAGTCTGGAGAATGGAGTGATATTAAGTGAAAACCTGGTAAAAGGTTCTATTCTCCCCCGCACATCCGCTGAGTTGGAGAGGGATGTGCTGATACAAAATGATACTATCGTAGAAGGGGCTGTATATGCCCGCAAGCTGGAAATACAAAATGGGGATGTGGAAATACGCGGTGCGGTGTTCACCAAACTGGAGTTCCATATCAGTAATAATGCGAAAGGGAACATTATCCTGCGTAAGACGGTGGCTACCTCGGACTCGTTGGTGTCGTATGCCCGTGATTGCCGTCTGATGTTCATGGCTGACATTAACGGAAAGACAGTCAAGTTGTGCAATACTTTTGTTGCCGGAAGCATATTTGCGGATGAAGTCATACTGGAAGACTGTATTGTGCTGGGCGGTGTTTTCGCTACGGCCAAACTGAATATGAAAGACTGTATTGTAGGGACTTTCAATGCAAAGCAGGTATCGGTGAGCGGAGATATAAAGCTACTGTTGCCCAGTGCTTTCAGTGGCGAAGAGATGCAGGTCATGAGCGAGACCCGTCTGTTCAATCTGAGTCTGGCGGACTTGGGCGCCCTTTATGCGGGAACCCCCGAGATGGAGAATACAGGTATCATAGAGATGAACACTTACTCCGACGAACAGGAATCCCAGCTTTTTGAAGGAGATGAGAAAGTGTTGGTGCATTGTTATTCGGTAGTGGGAAAAGTGTTGGCTGCCGATTTGGTCAATGTGGATAAGCTGCGGAATCACTTCCTGATAGGGGCTACTGCATTGGGAAGCCAGTTGCTGAAAACCTATGACCTGGGAGTCGGTGCAAATGGGGAACTCTGTGAAATCATTCCGGAGAAAGTGGCTGATTTCTTCTTCAACTTGTTGCACGGAAAGATTCAGGTACGTGTTTTGGACGGTTCCTTCTCCATTCAGGAGATTGCTCAACGCTTGGCGTAGATTTATACATTGGGAGGCTGTGTTTTCAAAAAGACACAGCCTCTTCCTGCAACAGCCATTTCCATGCAGGTATCACGTTGATTTCCTTGAAACGGCAATATTCATTGAACGAAAGCGGATAAGTTTCATATTCCAGAGGATAGCCACGTAAAGCCGAACTCAACTCTGTGGAAAGCATGGTGGCATTACTTCCGCTTGCTTGATAGCAATAAGCGACTTGATGACATCCTTTCTCATACACTTTCCTTTTTTTACGGACAAAGATATTAATAGTTTCCTGAATTAAAGGAAACATTGGCTTTGTTTTTTCCTTTAATTTGGGAAACCTTGATTCCGTCTGCACATTTGATGCCATCTATCCTTTCTCATTTTCTTTACTTTGTATTCACAAACATTATGCCTTTGAATCCTGTTATCAGGAGTCATTTTGTAATGTGCAACTTTAAAGCGATAAGAGTTATGAATACAGAAAGAATTGAGAAAGATAATGGAAAGATGGATTTAGCGTTGTATATGGCGGAGGTCATTGAAGAGTTGAGGCAGGACAGGAAGTATCCGGCGGTGCATATCTATACCAGTACGCTGCATTCCTTTGCAAAGTTCTCCGGTGGTATGATGCCTATGAATGAAGTGTTTACTCCGGGGCGGCTGAAGGAGTATGAGGATTGGTTGCTGCAAAGGCGATTGAGGTGGAATACTGTTTCTACCTATATGCGCACCTTGCAGGCGGTGTATAACCGACTGTTCCCGCCCGGCATGCCGGGATGCAATCCTAAACTCTTTGATGACGTGTATACCAAGATGAAGTCGCAAACCAAACGTGCATTGACGGAAGAACAGACGAACCGGCTGATGTATGCAGACTCCGATACATTTCCCGAAGAGGTACGACGTGCACGGGGCTACTTCTTGCTGATGTTCCTGTTGCGCGGTATGCCGTTCATTGATTTGGCACACCTGCGCAAGGTAGACGTGCAAGGCAACAGGATTGTGTATCGCCGCCACAAGACGGGCAAGCAGATGACGGTGTGTATTCCCAAAGAAGCATTGCCTTTACTGAAAGAGTTTAAAAATAAAGACAGTACTTCGCTTTATCTTTTCCCCATATTGAATGCTGCGCAAAAAGAGGATTATACATCGTATGAATACTATCAGAAGGCCTTGCGTGATTTTAATAAGATGCTGGGCGTATTGGCACGATGGCTACTCCCCGGTGTAAAAATCAGTTCCTACACTGCCCGCCATACATGGGCCACGCTGGCTTATCATATGGACATGCCCATCGGCATCATTTGCCAGGCATTAGGACACTCTTCGGTTCGTGTGACGGAAACTTATCTGAAACCCTTCGAAAATGAAAGAGTGGATAAGGCTAATCGTAAATTGATTTCTACTGTTAGAAAAGGTAAATGGGGGAATGATATGATATGCAATATGCTATGATACATGATGTTGTAAAGGAGTTACTTATCAAGTAACGGAGGATTTCGCTTACAAAGTTGAACATTATTTTTGATTGCCCCAAATTAAAAGTCATTTTTTCACGTCAACAACTTAAATTTTATCCATTAATCTGTTTACAAACACTAAAAACATCTCATATTGCTCTTGATGCAAACTGAAAAGCACACATCGCTTTATCCATCTTTGATTCTTCAAAAACGGACTCTTCGTCTATTTGCTTTACTTGTCGCAAAATAGGCTTCTTTTAAAGTAAAATTAGAATAATTGGTAAGAAAACGCTTTTTCTTTTTATGCCGGAAGACTGTTCTTCCCGTTACTTGATAAGTAATTCCCCGCTTGCTGAGCCGTTACTTGATAAGTAATGGAAATAATAAAAGAAGTTACTATGCGAATACTCTATACACAAACTACCGAATATGTCGCCCATTCTATGAAGCGATTTATTGCGAGCTCCACTTGCTTATGAAAAAAGAAGTATTTATAATCATTTGCGGCATTTGGCTCTTTTTGTTGCCGCCTTCCGTTTTTGCAGGCAAAGTAGCGGATACGGACGCGAACATGGATGCGGACACACTCCTTTGCCGACGCGACAGTTTCTTCCGCGAATCCCTGTTGCTATATTTCCGTTTCGACCGGTCGCTGATAGACAGCAACTATATGGATAACGGCAAGACGCTTGGTGCTTTTCACGTCCTGCTATCCAACAATACCGCCGCCTCACTTATCGACACTGTCTTCATCACGGCTTATACCTCTCCCGAAGGTGACAAGACGCACAATATCCGTTTGGCTGAACGTCGTGCGGATGCAGTGAAAGACTACCTTTCCGAAAAATATCCGGCCATCGAGCATCAGCGTATACTTACCGACCCGCAGGGGGAGAATTGGGCAGGGTTGCGCAGCATGATTGAAGAAGATGACTCCGTTCCCGACCGGGAAGAAGTCCTGATGATACTGGATTATGTAAAAGACCTCAACCGTTGCAAGGAATTGCTGAAACGGCTGAATTGCGGATATGCCTATACTTATATCCAAGACCGCATATTACCCCGGCTTCATATTACTGTCTGCACGGTGCAGATGAAGGATGTGAAGGGGATTGCCCTTTTGGGAAAGATAAAGGAAGAGGAGCGTGTTTTTGGAGGGATGACGAAGGAGAGTGGAACTGACCCTCTTCAATGGTTTCATTATGGGCAGCCATCCCTGTCCGTTCGCGCTTACCGTCGCCCCTTGTTTGCATTGAAAACAAATCTGTTGTTCGACGCTGCCTTAATGCCCAACATAGAGATCGAACTCCCCATCGGTAAACGCTGGTCGCTGAACGGCGAATATATGTTCCCCTGGTGGCAGCTGAACGGTGATAAATACTGTCTTCAGGTGCTTTCCGGTGGACTGGAAGGGCGTTATTGGCTGGACTGTAAAGTCCGTTTCATCCTTGCTTTTTAGGTGAGATAAGAGCCTTCGTCCCGGCGGATTTATAATCCGCCATCCCCCGAGTATTAGGATTGCAAATCCGATTGAACGGAGAACAGAAGGCATTCGCGACAGAGTATCGGCTTTAACTCCTTTAACTCCTGAGCGAAGCGATAAATTCTTTAACTCCTGATTCTCGGTACATAAAAAAGCCGAAAAAATGAGATGATAGAAAGTCATCTCTACAAGAACTTTAATTATCTTTGTATCGTTATCTCCGACAGACAACAATAGCTTAGATAAAAAAACAAATCAGAAGGACAGATTATGGATCCATTGAAATACATAGTACCCGGCAGAAAACGTCTCCCTTACGGCATGATGAACTTCGCGGTCATCCGTCGTGAAGATTATTATTATGTGGATAAGACCCGCTTCATCCCCATGATAGAGGAGGCGGATCGATTCTTTTTCTTCATCCGCCCCCGTCGATTCGGTAAGAGCTTGACGCTGAACCTACTGCAACACTACTACGACGTGCGCACCCGCGACAAGTTCGAAGCCCTTTTCGGTGACCTGTACATCGGGCAACACCCCACGCCGAGCCGCAATAGCTATCTGGTGCTCTATCTCAACTTCTCGGGCATCAGCGGCGAGCTGAACGACTACCGCAAGGGGCTGGACGCGCATTGCGGCATTACTTTCGAGAACTTCTGCAAGATATACGCCGACCTCCTTCCGCAAGATACTCTGGAAGGACTGCGTGCGGTGAGCGGAGCCGTGGAGCAGTTGGATTACCTCTATCAGGCTTGCGCACGTGCCGGACAGGATATGTACTGTCTCTTATACACATCTCCGAGCCCACGAGACATGCGCAGA
>OWJI01002230.1_pt1 | contig 10852 bp, 8 predicted proteins | sample 1732541 | NCBI WGS metagenome assembly OWJI01 (sample SAMN05065727, study PRJEB22554) | human gut metagenome | biome: ENVO:2100002; feature: ENVO:00000062; material: ENVO:00002003 | host: Homo sapiens | place: USA
TTACGCAACAGGAATCTGTGAACCGGGTCAGGTCAGGAATGAAGCAGCCCTAAGCAGAAGCTCTTGTGTGCCGTAAGGGTGCCTGGGCCGAGTTAACTGTGGAGGTAACGTCTGTGGTCTGGATTCGATGGGAGGCGCTCGGTTTTGTATATCTAAAATTGACCATATATCAGGATGAAAGGAATTACAGTGGACAAACTCAGAAAAAGACTGTATCAGGTAAGTGAAGGTTTAGAACTCATCATAGCGTTAGTTGCTGTGGTTGGTGTGGTCATAGCGGCGGTAAATCTTTTCCCGGAACTTCTGGTATACTGGCAGAACCGGACGAATGGGGAGGCATTTCTTATTTTTCTCGATGCTGTGTTTGACGTCGTGATCGGGGTAGAGTTTATCAAGATGCTCTGCAAACCAAGTTCACAGAATATCATGGAGGTTTTGATCTTTCTGATTGCCCGTCATATGATCGTACAGAAAACGTCAGCATTAGAAGACCTGTTATCCGTAGTCAGCATCGGAATTTTATTCTTTTTCCGCAGATTCATGCTCGCAACCAAACCGGATAAGGAACAGCATGTGCCGGAACTGTTAGGTGCAATCAGACATTCAGGGAATAAGCAGGAGAAAGAAACAAAAGATAACGAACAGTAGATTTGTCACAGACAATAGAAAATTATATGGAAAAGGTACCGTATATCAGACGCATGATCCGGGGATCAGGTCTCTGGTATACGGTACCTTTTGTATAAAGAAAAATACAATTTACGTTAATTTTTTCACAAAGATACTGACAGTATATCAAAGTTGAGAGAATATGTCAAATAAAACTGCATTTATTTGAATACAAATATTGAATTTCGAAAAAACTGCTATATAATGAAAACATGATATGCGCTGGTAGAGAGCGCCAATTACAATTTATAAAAAGTGAGGAATTAATCATGTTTGGATTTGGACAACTGATCGACATCTTAAAAAAAGATCCTAAGAAAATCGTGTTTACAGAGGGCGATGATCCTCGTATTTTAGAGGCTGCTTCCCGTCTGTTAGCAGGAACATTCCTTCATCCGATCTTAATCGGTAATCCGGATAAAATTGCTGCTGAAGCGGAAGAGTGCGGTTTTAATATCCGTGGAGCAGAGATCATTGATCCGACTAATTATGACAGAATGGATGAGATGGTAGATTTATTCTGTGAACTTCGTAAGAGCAAAGGTGTGACACCGGAGCAGGCAAGAGGTATTCTTTCCCAGGCAAACTACTTCGGAACCATGCTTGTAAAAATGGGCGTTGCTGATGCACTTCTCGGTGGAGCAACCTATTCAACAGCAGATACCGTACGTCCGGCATTACAGCTGATCAAGACAAAACCGGGCAACACAATCGTATCTTCCTGCTTTATCATGGTACGTCCTGCAGCTACCGGTGAGAACGAAGTTCTTGCAATGGGTGACTGTGCAATCAACATCCATCCGACAGAGGATGAGTTAGTTGAGATCGCAGGTGAGACAGCACAGTGTGCAAAGATTTTCGGTGTTGATCCGAAGGTTGCATTCTTAAGCTACTCTACACTTGGTTCCGGTAAAGGTGAGGATGTAGATAAGATGCGTAATGCTGCAGCCAAAGCCAAAGCAAAATATCCGGATCTTCCAATCGAGGGAGAACTTCAGTTCGATGCAGCAGTTTCTCCTCGTGTAGCACGTACCAAATGCCCGGGCAACCCGGTTGCAGGTCATGCAAACACATTTATCTTCCCGGAGATCAGTGCCGGAAACATCGGTTACAAGATCGCACAGCGTCTTGGTAATTTCGAGGCTTATGGTCCGATCTTACTTGGATTAAATGCTCCGATCAACGATCTGTCCCGTGGATGTAATGCAGCAGAAGTTTATTCTATGGCTATCATCACTGCAGCACTTGCATAAGACGGATGATTGGAACTGTTGGTACGGGTAGAATTTTCCGTGCATGACAGTACGTTTTAAATACAAAACAAATATGACAGAATAAAAACGTGGCATGGCGTAAAGCTATGCCACGTTTTGTGTGGAAACACATGTGAAAAATTGAATTTTCTACATGTAGGAATGTGCTTATGTTCAAATTTGTTATACAGAAAGACTGTGCAGGAATGTACTTATGCTCAAATTTGTGATACAAAAAGACTGTGCAGAAATGAGGATTAATATGGAACAACCGATTTTTACAAGAGAGGATTTGAAAAAACTGATCATACCGCTGATCATAGAGCAGATGCTGGCTTTAAGCATCGGTCTGTTTGATACCCTGATGGTGTCTTCCTGTGGAGAGGCTTCTGTTTCCGGTGTATCACTCGTAGACAGCATCAGTGTGTTATTGATTCAGATACTGTCGGCACTTGCGACAGGCGGGGCCGTTGTGTGCAGCCAGTATCTCGGCAAAAAGATGCCGGAGAAAGCAAAACTTTCTGCGGGACAGCTGATGTTTATCATGCTCACATCATCCGGAACAGTAATGATTCTGGTATTATTTTTACATCGTTTTTTATTGCGTACAATTTTCGGACAGATTGAAGCAGATGTGATGGATGCGGCTCAGATTTATTTTTTGATCTCGGCGATATCTTATCCGTTTCTCGGTGTGTATAACGCCGGGGCGGCACTTTTCCGAAGTATTGGAAACAGTAAGATCAGTATGTACACCAGCCTTGTCATGAATGTGATTAACATTGGCGGCAATGCGATCCTGATTTATGGTGCTGGAATCGGTGTAATGGGGGCAGCGCTTGCGACATTGATCGCAAGAATGGTGTCTGCACTTGTCATGGTCGTGTTATTATCGAAAAAAGATAATCCGCTCTGCATCACGACACCGGGCTGTATGCGTCCACAGAAAGATGTGATCGGAAAAATCTTAAAGATCGGTATTCCAAGCGGTATTGAAAATGGAATGTTTCAGATCGGTAAACTTCTGGTGTCAAGCCTGACGGCAACGTTTGGAACGGCTGCGATCGCCGCAAATGCCGTGGCAAACAGTATTGCCGGGTTTGCCAATATTCCGGGGATTGCGATCGGGCTTGCGATGGTGACAGTGATCGGACGCTGCATTGGTGCCGGGGAAAAAGAGCAGGCGAAATGGTACAGCAGAAAACTGTTAGGGCTTGCATATGGAGGTATGTGTTTAACAGACATAACGTTATTGATTCTGGTCCGTCCACTGGTTGGCTGTTTTTCATTGTCCGGCGAGGCGTTTGCAATTACGGTACAGCTTTTACAGACATTTTCCATCTGTGCTATGCTTATCTGGCCGCTCAGTTTTGCGCTTCCGAACGTTTTGCGTGCAGCGGGGGATGCGAAATATACCATGGAAGTCAGCGTGTTTTCCATGTGGGTATTCCGTGTTGCAAGCAGCTATTTCTTTGCAGGAACGTTGAAAATGGGCGTGCTTGGCGTGTGGATCGGAATGTATGTGGACTGGGTGTTCCGCTCACTCTTATTTGTAATACGGTATAAACGTGGAAAATGGCTGAATAAGCGGGTGGTATAGGAAAACGCTGGAACAGCAAAAACATGAAATGACAGATGAATGTAAAATGTTAGACAATATACAAACAATACACAAACTATCAGAAAAAATGTGGATAACTCTGTGGATAATGTGGATAAGAGTGCATAATAGTGGAAAACCATATAGTTGTTGCACAATTATAAATTATATGTAAAATAAAAGAAAAATATACATAAACATAAAAAAGAGGCATATTGCAGCCAGCCCAGCTGGTTTCTGCAATATGCCTCTTTAGCATGTGATCTACTTCTCCGGGTGGATATCGATCATACGCTCGATCAGTTCTACGGATTCTTCGATACCGTAGCATGCACTGTTGATACAAAGATCATAGTTTACGGCATCTCCCCATTTACGTCCGGTGTAAAAATGATAGTACTGTTCATGTCCTTTATCAATTTTCTTTAAACGGCGGACAGCTTCTTTGAGCGGAAGATTGTTTACCTCCATCATACGGCGCACACGCTGTTCAAACGGAGCGGTGATGAAGATACTGATGTGCGGGATACGGTTGTTTGTCAGAATCACATCCGCACAGCGGCCCATTACGATAAAGTCTTCTTTTTTTGCCATTTCCACGATCAGATCGCTCTGGTTGAAAAATACGGCATCTTTCTTCGGCAGGCCGTGATAACGGCTGAAATCTTTTAAGAAACGTTTTGCACTGGTATCATGTTTTGCAACCTGATCAAGTTTTGATGTAAAGCTGTCACGGTCTGTGACGGAATCTTTTTCTGCCTCTAAACGCTCTAATACACGGTTGAAAATTTCAACATCGTAGTAGTTGATCTTTAATGCATCCGCAAGCGCGAAACCAATATCCGTACCGGCGCTTCCGTGTGTTCTTCCGATGCAGATGATCAGATGATCGTCTTTGGAAAACTTCTGGTGCAGGTTGGATGTATTTAAGGAAGCAAGGTTCTGGTCAAGGATATCAACCGAACCAAAACTTTCCGGCAGTTCTGCGATCTGATGTAAAATCTCATTGTATTCGTGCATCATACGGCTGCGATCCTCTTTGTTACGGATCGTACGCGCCATATTACCGATTAAAGCGATCTCACTGCGGAGCAGATGTCCCTGTGGATGTGTAGAGATCAGGGTTGTCAGGTTACGAATACTTGTTTCTTTGTCGCCGGTAAAAGTGCGTCCAAGGGAAGAACCTACCAGACGGTAAACTTCACTGTCGAGATCATAAATGCGGGTAGCAAGTGCCCGTGATGTTTCGATATTATTTTCCATTGTGAAATCCCCCCTTTATAAAAAGAATACCAGAGTGTCAATGATAAACACCGGAACTAAAGATACGATTGACCATAATAAGTATCCGAAGAAAGATGGCATACGCACACCGTTTTCGTCAGAGATGGATTTTACCATAAAGTTTGGTGCATTTCCGATATAAGTGTTTGCACCCATGAATACGGCACCACAGGAAATCGCGGTAAGCATTTTGACCGGAATCGTTCCGACCGTGGTTGCAATACCCTGTGTGAAACCAAGTGTACCTGCAGTTGTCAGGAATACCAGATAGGTCGGTGTGTTATCAAGGAAACTGGAAAGTGCACCGGTTGCCCAGAACATCTCAAGCGGTTTGGAAAGACCAAGCTCCGGTCCCATGGATTTCAGAAGCATCAGTGCCGGCTGCATGGTAATAAAGATACCGATGAAAAGAACGGCAACTTCTTTGATCGCACCCCAGGTAAAGTGGTTACTGGTACGGATCTGAGAGTCTGTTGTTTTAAAAGATAATAAAGCGGCAAGCAGGATGATGGCAACCTCAATAATAGAAGGAAAACCAAGTGTCACCTCACGGAATACACGGATACCGCGAACGTTTCCGGCTGCATCCTGAAATGCTGCAAGGTTCGGAAGAGTTCCACTTAAAATAACAGCAGCAACGATCATAATAAGGAAAATAATGTTGTGCAGACCATCGATCTTTAATGTGGTACCGGCTTTGCTGATATCCGGTTTTCTGCCGTTTGCAATATCTTTGCGGTAATTGTGACGGTCTAAGAGATAGAATACAGTCAGTAAAATTACCATATTAAAGATTAAGATCGGGAACAGATGCAGGCTCCAGAAGAACGGAACACCACGCATAAATCCCATTAAAAGTGGCGGATCACCGATCGGGGTTAAGCATCCTCCCATATTCGAGATCAGGAAGATAAAAAATACCATAATGTGACTCTTGTGCTGACGCCAGGAGTTCATCTTGATCATCGGACGTACCATTAACATACTGGCACCGGTTGTACCGATACAGCTGGAAAGTAAGGTACCGATCGCAAGGAAGATTACGTTGACGCGCGGGGAACCTGCGAGATCGCCTTCTAAAGTGATGTTACCGGCAACACAGAACAGACCAAATAACAGGACGATAAAAGTCAGGTAATCGTTTAAAATACACTCAAGTACTGTTTCGACCGCATCTCCGGCACTATAGGTCACTGCAAACGGAATGATAAATAACAGGGACCATACGGCTACGGCAAGCGGCTGGTTTTTCTCCCACCATTCCGGTTTTACAAGCGGAAGTACTGCGATACAGAGTAACAGACCGGCAAATGGGATACAAAGCCATAGCGGAACCGTTGCAGTACTGCTTTCGCCGGATTCTGCTGCGAGAATCGTTAGCGGTGTGAAAAGCAGCATAGTTGCGATGCTTCCACAAAGAGCAAGTAACTTTTTCATAAAATCAGCCTCCAAATTCTATGATATATAAATCCATATCATTATTTGTTGATTGCAAAAAAATGTCAATAAATAGTCTTTTTGCAAGGTTAAATCTTAACACAATCTGAACCTTTTTTCTACCAGAAAATAAAAAAAACATAAAAACAATAAAAAAAATACAAATTGCATTACGACCTTTAAAAAAGCATATACATATGGTATAGTGGATTCTGACAAGTTTATATCATCTACGATAAAGATGTTCCTTGTCTACGGGGTATGGCGTAGTTTGGTAGCGCGCACGGCTGGGGGCCGTGAGGTCGCAGGTTCAAATCCTGTTACCCCGATTGGTGCTGCGGCAGAGTTTTTCAAATGGGAGAACCTGTTGCAGTACTTTTTTGATTTTCATCTGAAATATTGCAAAATATCCGTGAAAAGGGTAATATTTTAAATAGAGCGAAAGACACATATCCGTCGCATGCGATTGTGGGCGGTATATGTGAAAACTGGGCAAAGTAAATATGGGTATGCAGGAGGAAACGCGGATGAAGAGAATCGGTATGTTAACAAGCGGCGGTGATTGCCAGGCATTAAACGCAGCAATGCGCGGCGTAGTAAAAGGCTTAAGTGAAAATGTGGATGAGCTGGAGATTTACGGCTTTTTAAATGGTTATAAAGGGCTGATTTATGGAGATTACAGATTACTGACATCTGCAGATTTTTCCGGAATACTTACCAAAGGCGGAACGATCCTTGGATCTTCCAGACAGCCGTTTAAGCAGATGCGTGTGCCGGATGCGAACGGATTAGATAAAGTAGAGGCAATGAAATCTACCTATTATAAGTTAAGACTGGACTGTCTGGTCATCTTAGGCGGAAATGGAACGGAGAAGACGGCAAATCTGCTTCGCGAGGAAGGATTAAATGTAATTCATCTTCCGAAAACGATCGATAACGATATCTATGGAACGGATGTTACATTCGGATTTCAGAGTGCGATCAATATTGCAACGGATGCGATCGACTGTATCCATACAACGGCAGCTTCCCATAACCGCGTATTTATCGTGGAAGTTATGGGACATAAAGTTGGCTGGCTGACACTTTATGCAGGAGTTGCAGGTGGTGCAGATATCATTTTACTGCCGGAGATTCCTTATGACATTGAAAAAGTGATCGCAGCTATTAATAAGCGTACCAAAGCCGGAAAAGGATTTACAATTCTTGCGGTTGCGGAGGGAGCTATCTCAAAAGAGGATGCGGCATTATCCAAAAAGGAGTACAAAGAAAAGGTTGCAAAACGCAAATATCCGTCTGTTTCCTATGAGATCGCGGATCGTATTTTTGAGGAGACCGGAGTGGAAGTCCGTGTGACGGTTCCGGGACATACACAGAGAGGCGGAAGTCCGTGTCCATACGACCGTGTACTCTGTACCAGACTTGGTTCTGCCGCAGCACAGGCTGTCATGGACGAGGATTATGGCAACATGATCGCCATGATCAATGGAAAGACAAAACGCGTTCCATTAGGTGAAGTGGCAGGCAGATTAAAAACAGTAGACCCGGATTGCCAGATGATCAAAGAGGCAAAACGGATTGGAATCAGTTTCGGGGATTAAGATGTCATACACAGCATTATATCGTAAGTTCCGTCCACAGGAGTTTGAGGACGTCAAAGGACAGGAACACATTGTTACAACATTAAAAAACCAGATCAAAGCAGACAGGATCGGGCATGCGTATCTGTTTTGTGGAACCAGGGGAACCGGTAAGACGACCATCGCAAAGATATTTGCAAAGGCGGTCAACTGTGAGCATCCTGTAGACGGCAGCCCGTGTGGAGAGTGCCCGGCCTGCAGGGCGATTGCAGCGGGCAACTCCATGAATGTGATCGAGATCGATGCCGCATCGAATAACGGTGTGGATAACATCCGCCAGATCCGTGAGGAGGTGGAATACCGTCCGACGGAAGGCAAATACAAAGTCTACATTATCGATGAGGTTCATATGCTTTCCATAGGTGCATTTAATGCACTGCTAAAGACACTCGAGGAGCCGCCATCATATGTTATTTTTATTCTGGCAACAACGGAGGCACACAAGATACCGATCACAATCTTATCCCGCTGTCAGAGATACGATTTCAGGCGTATTTCCATTGAGACGATCTCAGCGAGACTGATGGAACTGATGGAAAAGGAGCAGGTCACAGTGGAGGAACGTGCGATCCGCTATATCGCAAAGGCGGCGGACGGTTCCATGCGGGATGCACTCAGTCTGTTAGACCAGTGTATTGCGTTTTATCTTGGGCAGGATCTTACTTACGACAAAGTACTTGAAACACTCGGTGCGGTTGATACTGAGATTTTCAGCAGACTGCTCCGTCAGATTTTAGAGAAAAATGTGACCGGTGCAATCGGTGTGATCGATGAGATGGTCATTGAGGGCAGGGAATTAGGACAGTTTGTCAATGATTTTACCTGGTATCTGAGGAATCTCATGCTTGTACAGAGCTCGGATGACATGGAGGATGTGCTTGACATTTCAACGGAGAATCTTGCCCTGTTAAAAGAAGAGGCGCAGATGGTAGACACAGACATTCTTATGCGCTATATCCGTATTTTTTCAGAACTGAGTAATCAGATCCGTTATGCCGTACAGAAGCGTATACTGATCGAGATCGCGGTGATCAAATTATGTAAACCGGAGATGGAAAAAGATTATGGTTCGCTGATCGACCGCGTGGACAGTCTCGAAAAAAAGCTGGAGAAGGGTATTGTGGTAACGCAGGCATCCGGTGACATGGCTGCGGGGACAACAGGTTCTTCTGCCGCATCGGCGGTGTTAAAAAAAAAGGAACTTCCCAAGGCAATCCCTGAAGATATCAAACAGATCATGAGCAGCTGGAGCGGCATTTTATCACAGCTGACAGGAATCACAAGAACCTATCTCAAAAAAGCAGTTCCGACATTAGGAGAGGGCGGTACGCTGATCCTGGCATTTGAGGATGCCAATGCGTACACTTATATAGAAGAGAACCGTTCTAACTGCCAGGATGAATTTCGGGCAGCAGTTGCAGAAAGACTTGGCAAAGAGGTAGAGATTCTGGTAAAATTAAATGACACTGGCACGCCAAGCGGGGAGATCTATCCCGATTTACGCCAGTTGATTAATTTTGAAATAGAAGAAGACGATTTTTAGGAGTAAAATCCTCTGCTCCTGCAAAGGCAGTCGCATTTTGCTCCGCAAAACAAGGAGGATTCACATGGCAAAAAGAGGCGGTTTCCCGGGCGGTATGCCGGGCAACATGAACAACCTTATGAAACAGGCGCAGAAAATGCAGCGTCAGATGGAAGAGGCACAGAAAGAATTAGAAGAAAAAGAGATTACTGCAGCAGTAGGTGGTGGAGCTGTTGAAGTTACTGTTTCCGGTAAGAGAGAGATTACAAAAGTAAAATTATCCGAGGAAGTAGTTGACCCGGATGACATCGAGATGTTAGAGGATCTGATCATGGCAGCAACCAATGAGGCACTTCGTCAGTTAGAAGAATTCTCTTCGGATTCCATGTCAAAAATTACCGGCGGCATGGGTGGTCTTGGCGGACTTCCGTTCTAGGAAAAAAGGCATAATGATTCAGGGAAGACAAGGAATGTTTTTCGCCTGAATCATTATGCCTTTTTTGATTCATTGGAAATTACGTTCCATGAACCCAAAAGACCTCAGTTTACAACTTTGCCCGGAACACTTCATCTGCCGGATAGCCGCCGGCACATTTCTGCATGCCGCGCTGAATACTGTCTGCGGAATTTCCCCAGTCTTTATCTTTGTTCCGGTAGTCATTTTTTTCTACAAACCATGCGACTTCTTTTTGCAGACGTTCCATATTTTCCTGCATCAGTGCAAATGCCTTCGGGTAAAACTCCTTTTTCTGCGTATCGTTTAATTTGTTTTCCGCAGTCTCAATCAGATCTCCGAAATGAGGCAGGCAAAAGCCTTTGCTCTCTTCAAAAAGCTGGCGGAATTCTTCATTTTTCAGATACAGGTCGAAAAAGGTATCCAGATATCTGCCGTAGATTTTACGGAAATGATCGCAGACATAGCAGTCTGTCGTCTTTTTGGAGATCCATGCACCAAGCGCAGTCTGCGGTTCATGTTCGGAGGTTGCATCGGTGCGCTTCATGCGCTTTAACAGACTTGATTTGCCTGGGGCAAAATCGGACATTTCTTTTGCGAGTTCCTGATTCAGTTTCTTCAAATGCGTGCTTAAGATCAATGCATTTCCAAGTCGGTTGCCGTAATCGTACATCATTTTAAAGTGATGGCGGCAGAATCCGGTTGCATCTGTCTTTTCACGGATATCATCCTCCATATAGGCGGAACCTAAAATAAATGAGACCGCATGCTGCTCGGCTTCGCGCTCTAAATTGCAAAAAGGGCATTCGTCTTTGGCGTTGAATGCTTTGATTAAAGGGATGGTTGCAATATTTTCTTTCATATGATCTATGACTCCTTTGACTGGTTGATCCACTTCTTTATTTATAAGAATTATAACAAAGTCTGATAATTCAAACAATAACACCTGTCTCTTATACACATCTGACGCTGCCGACGATCGCATAAGTGTAG
>OWJI01002232.1_pt1 | contig 10845 bp, 12 predicted proteins | sample 1732541 | NCBI WGS metagenome assembly OWJI01 (sample SAMN05065727, study PRJEB22554) | human gut metagenome | biome: ENVO:2100002; feature: ENVO:00000062; material: ENVO:00002003 | host: Homo sapiens | place: USA
TCGTCGGCAGCGTCAGATGTGTATAAGAGACAGATATCAAATAAATTAATTCCACTATTTTCACCATCATTAGTTATAACAATGTTTAAATTAGTTATAGGTATTTCAAGTATTTCTTCTATTGTGTTATCTGAAAATGAAAACTTAAAATTAAATTTATCACCATTAATTTTTATAGATATAGTCATTATACTGCCTTTAATAATTAATTCATCATCCCCATTTTTAATATAGTCTGAAATTTTTAAATAAAAGATTAAAGGTGCATCACTTTGAATGTTATCAACATAATTATGAAATAAATCATAATAACACTTAGTATCATAATCATAACAAGTATTAGCTGACTCATAAAATTTAATCGGTATACCAATTTCATCCATCTCATTACAATAAAATTTATCACTATTCACAAAATCACACATAGACTCTCTAGTTACTGTGATAATGTCATGCTGTAATCCAGATGTTTCTGGATTTCCAGTAATCGCAAATTGTTTAGGAATTCCTGTTGGGATTTTTGCAATCTCACCCAAAACCCACTGCTTCATTTCCCCTTGATACTGATTTAAAATATCTAGCAACTGGTCATACAATCTTTTTGCGTAAATTTCACAATGCTCGTGACATTTTCTAATTTCCTCTGTAATTCTTTCATTTGTTAAATCAATTCTATTACTTAGTTTGCTATCCTGTTCATCAACATATGCCTTTAAATCTGTAATCTGGCTGTAAATTTTTTCAATTTCATTTTGAATGGAATTAAAATTTCCATCCACATTATCAGCCATTTCTTTAAGTAAGTGAACTAATTTGCATAAAACTTCATAATATGATAGTGATTCATCGTAAACTAATGGAAGAACCTTAAAACATGGTAATAATGGTAGCATTTATTCACCCTCTTTCGTTATACATTGAACAATTATATCATTAATATCTCCACTAAACCAATCATAAGGAATGAAATGAATAGTTGTATCGTATTGACCATAATGAACTTTAAAAATAACACCGCAGTTGATTCTTAAAATTGCATTTTTGTCGTATTGACCTTTCATTGTTAGATAATACATATAACTCTTAGAAATTGGTTCACTAATAATTCCTAAAGATAAAAAATTTCCATTTGTATTTTTTAATTCTGAGATGTTATGAAAAGGTTTTTCGTTGAATTTTTTATCAATTTGATGATTCTGATAGTTTAAATCATCTTGTGTTGGTTTGTCGTTGCTACCCCATATTGGTAAACCTAAGTTTTCAGTTTTGTAAGAAAAACTCATTTTATCACCACCTTTATACTGGATTTTGCATTTCGTTATAGTAACCTTTACATTTTAACTGTAATTTTACATTAGATTTAATATCTGTGTCAGTTGGATTATAAATTTGTAATATGTAACGGTCATGTACTGGTTCACTTTCAGTTTCTTCTGTTTGTTCAAGTTCAAAAGAAAGAACACTTAAAAATTGATTACTTAAACTCACACCTTTTAATGCAAAAACTTTAGGGTAACTGTCAATACCACTAACACTTTGTTTTACATTTATAACTAAAGATGTATTTGCTTTTGATATAAAATTACTTTGTTTGTTACATTCAACATCTAAAAAAGTTACTTTATCTCTAACATAATCTAAAATTTTTTGCATTATGTCATCAAAATTTTGTACTTCACCTTTAATTTCAAAATCATGAGTTAAAACCTTTTTTATTTTTGCGACTGCCATTTTTTCACCACCTTAATATATACACATAAACAAGTCGTCTAAATCTCGAATTATCAATAAATCAAGATTCGTTTCAATTTTTAACAACTCTTGAAACATTTTATAGTTTTCTTTTGTTCCATCATGTCCGTGTAAATGTCTTTCACTTTCTCCTTTTGCTCCTGTTTTATCCTCTGTACTTGCATCTCCAACATTAGAAGTAGTAGCATAATTTTCTGAATAAATGTCACCTAAACTTCCCATTGGAGTATCACTTGTTCTTCCCTTGCTTGTACTTTTTGTTGTACCTGTCTGTTCTGATTTGTTATTGATTTCTTCATAAATGTCTTTGTTTTCTGTTAATTTTTTGTCTTTTAATTCTTCATACAGCTTACAGTATTTAGGCATAATCTCACACATTCTAGTGTTTAATCTATCCTTAAATAAATTTGCTGTTTCAAAACCAATTTCTCTAAATTTGTAATGTTCTGTAATTCTTTTATTTAATTCTTCCCTGTGTGATTCTTCCCATATGGGATAGTCGTTTAAACCTAAATCATAATTCATTTCCAAAAGATAACGCAATTCTGTTGTGTATTTACTCAATATCATCACCGCCTTTATCATCTGGACTCATTAATTTTTTAGAGAATTTTTCAATATCTGGATTCCATTCAACACTAACATTTAGTGCAAATTTTTTATTAATAGAATCACAAGCTTTTTTCCTCATTTCTAAACCATCAGTTTTCATCATGCTAATGATTTCATTATTTGAATCAACCTCATTAGAAACAAGTCTTTCACCCTTTTCAAAATCAGTATTATTTACTCCAATGAAAGTTAAAAATTCATGAAACATTTTTTTCTTGTATTCATCAAGTCCTAAAAAACTATCATCTGTAGAAAACTCTAATGTTTTAAAATCATCAATATCAAGTGAACTGCTTCCAAAAACCATCGGTTCGTTACCATCATAGTCTTTCATTACATTTTTGTAAGATAATCGTTTGCTTTCATCACAGGCAATAAACTTCATTTTTTTCTGTCCAGAAATATTTACATCACAGATTCTTTGTGTATTTGCAATTCTTAAAGCATAAGAATGTGCAAGTAAAAATTCTGTCATTCTCATGTAGTTATTGTAAATGATAACTGAATTATCTCCGTAACACTCATGTCTATAATTAGCATAAGGTGAATAAGCGATTCGCCTTACTGGGTTCCCATAAATATTTAATCTTCCAGAATCAGTGAATGGTAATGTTAAATAACCAATTTTTTCATCAAAGAAAAATAGTGCTTTTCCCTGTTGACATAAAGATTTTTCTAACATTTCTTCACTACAAGTGTTTGGTAAATCTTTCCAACGAAAACGATTCATTAGTATTCTGGTAAATACATTTAAATACATAAAATATGTTTCGTTGTTAGATATTCCAGAAACAAAGGTAGAATCATAAACGTTTGGATTAAGATGGAATAAATCACCACAACTTATTTTTTTCTTTTTCGCCATCTAATCACTTCCTTTTTGTTAAGGCTTTCCATGTATTATATCCTACAATTCCGTCAACCTTTAATTTTTTAGATTTCTGAAATTTCTTTACAGCTTTTTCTGTAGAAGCTCCAAAATGTCCATCACATCCATAACCGCCTAAAGTATAACCATGTTCATGCTTTAAAAATTTCTGCATACACTGAACAATTCGTTTTGATTGAATAGAAACACGTAGTGTAGGTAGTTTGCTTAATGTTTCTTTTCCAACAATACCGTCAACTTTAGCACCGATTAATTTCTGTAAATCTTTCACATTTTGTTTATAATCATAATGCTTCTTTTTTGATTCTGTTTTTGATGGTTTCTTATTATTGTAATTATTAATATTAGAATAATTTACATCAAATTTTTTATTTGTACCATCAATACCTCCAGAACTTGAATACTGCCATATATCTACATTAACTGGTAATTTACCCATTTCTTTATTATATCTTGCATACCATAAATAATAAGATTTTGCAAGTGCAAATTCTCTATAATATTTATCAAAATATTCTTTGTTGAAATAAAAACCTGTTTCATAACCATGTAATTTAATTGTCTTACAAAATATATCCGTCATTTTGCAAATTAAATTTGCTGTAGGTCTTATTCCATTTTTTAATGCATAATTATAACTATCATATTCCCAGTCAAAAAAGATAGGATAATCAATGTCATAATTTTTAATTGCATTTAAACAATAAATAGCTTCTTTTCTTGCCATTTCTTCCGTATATGCATAAGAAAACCAATAAATACCAACTTTCTTTTTTAATTTTGAAAGTTGTTTCATATAACCTTTGAATTTTTTATCAATATTGTTTTTACCAAACCCAGCTCGAACGATTACAAAATCAATGTCACTAAATTTTGAAATGTCTAAATTTCCATTATGATAGGAAATATCAATACCCTTTGTTTTATTCATCTTCATCACCAACTTTCGTTGTTAAATACTTATAAACATTCATCAAGAAACAAATAAATGTTGCAAATGCACATACATTTAATGTTGTTAAAAAATTAACCTCTGAAAACATGGTTGATGTGCCAATGCATCCAATCATTGTTTGAATAAATGTCTTTAAACATCTTACAATAATATCTTCTGTTGTTTCTTTTAATTCATTTCTTTTAAATTTAATCATAACATTCTCCCTAAAGCTAAACCAATTAAACAAGTAATAGTGTATTTAATTAAATACTCATACCATTCTGTAGGTTTTCTTTCTAAATTTACAACTTTTAAGCTCACATCATCAAGCTTTGATGATATAGAATTAAGCATCAAATTTAATCGCTCGTTACTTAAATTTAATTTTTCGATTTCTGAAAACTTATCTTCTATATCATCTACTCGATGTTCGAGTGACTTAATATCCTTTTTTAATTCTGCAATTTGAACATCATAATCACTCATATTTTAATCTCCTATAAATTTATTTGTTGTATAATCCCCTATGTTTCCATCATGCCAAAGTGTTACACCCTTATCAAACATATCTTGTATAATTTCACCAAAACTTTTAGGTATATTTGCTTCGATAATACAGCCTTGAGTTTTAATATAGTTAAATCGTTCACACGTTCTTAATTTTGGAATTTCAAAACGATTAGAAACATAACCATACCTTTCAAAAAATGAATTCAAACGTTCAACCATTCGAGGATGAATCGTTTTCCATTTTAAAGTGATACCACCGAACCCATTCGCAATGTTAAATCCATCTCCCCCTGTTTGTCCTGCAAGTGTAGGTGGAGTGATTTCTGCATCTTGAATCTTAGCCATCTGCTTTCTAATTGATATTTCACTTTGTTTATCAGTTTCATATACCTTTTTAGCACCACCATATAATGATGATACAACACCCCCGATATTTCCTTTTAATGCATTAGATACTACACCCATCCCAGTTTCAATCGGGGTAAAAAATCTTGCTTCTTTTTTATTGTAATTTGCGATTGCATTATTTAAAGCAAAACTATTCGCATTTTGAGCTTGATATAAAATACTGTTATCAACGAGAACTGGTATCTGTGGAAAATTACCAAAAATAATTCCACTATTTATAAAATCTCCCTGTGTAACTAAATTACCATATTTAAAACCATTATCTGTATAATTTGCATAACCTTTTGGGTAAACACAAAATCTTGGTGCCGAACTGATATAAGAAATACACTGTAAATCAATTACGTTTTTATCGCTCAATAACTCTGGTTTAATAATGAACTGTTGTCCATTATACCCTGTCATTTCTATGTAAGAATAAGGGTACTGATAAAGTTTAAAATGTTCTTGCTTTAAACCAAACTTTTCTATAACATTATCCACTTTTAAAATGTCTTTTTCTGGACTTATATAGTTATCTTTAATTTTATATACACTAACTTTTGTTCCTGTAGAAAAACTAATGTCTATTTTTCTTAAATTAGAATCATCTAAAAATTCCGTTGGAATCATAGTTACAAATTGTATATTTTGTGCTATCCACGGAACATTACTTAATCCTTTCGCTAAATTTTCAAACTCAGCACCAGATTTTAATATGTAGTATGATAGCATTGATGGTATATTATCACAAACTGTGCCATGTGAAGAATTAATGTTTGGTGAGTTTTTACTCCCAAAATCGCCATCTAATTCTACAGATGAACATACAAGAATTAAATAAGGTAGTTTCCAATGATAAGATTCTGTATGCACATTCACATAATTCCCACCAAACTCTAAATTTTCGGGATAAAGATTATTACCTACTAAAGCACCACCATGCAAGTCGTAATTATTGTTTGCAAACTCTTGTTCATGCTGATTCATGATAAAGCATTTTTTAAATTTAATATCAAATTGAAATGTTGTCCATGCATCTACTTCTATTGATATTTCTGTTGTTTCATCATTAACATAATTAACATCAGTTACAAAACAAAAAATCTCTCTATTACCAAAATTCCTATTTTTATAATAACAATAATCAATATTATAACATTGTTCTACATTTTTATTAATAAGAATTGTCTGGTTTTTTCTAACATACCGATAATTATTTACAGTGAATAATAAATGTTCTTGCATAAACTGTCGTCTTACACCAGTATTTCTAAAGTCTATTTGATTTTCATAATTTTCAATTCCAGTACCAGACAAAAACCATATCTGGCTGTCTGGATGAATTGATTTATTTAAGTCTGGCACTGTAAATCACCTCTACTGTTTAATAGTAATAGTACACGTATCACTAACTGTTGGATTAGCAATAGATTTAGCTGTTACTGTTAATGTTTCCATCGTTTCTTCCTTATTAATGTAAAGAACTCCATCCTGTACTGTTGATAATGTGGAATTAACTTCCCATGCTACAGCTTCACTTGCATTTCCTGTCTTTACAACTTTTGCTGTAATGTCATATGATAAACCTTTTTCTGCATTTTCAATCTGTTTAGGATTTAAAGTAACAGATGTTACACTATCTTCTTCTACATCATCAGTTGTAAATCGAACAAAGTTTGAAAACTGTGAACTAGAAATTGTTTCCCAGTGATGGAAGAAATAATTCCAGTATAATCCCTGTGCATTATATGCTTCTGTGAATTTCTGCATCTTATCATATACTACAAAGAAGTCACTATCTGTTAAAACTGCCACAGTTGATTTTGCTTTTTCAGAATTTCCAAAATTGTCGACTTCTACAATACTGAAATCAATATCTGCTTTATCAAGATGAAAAGCCGCCGCTAATGCTTTAACGTCCATTAATGCCTTTGTTCTTGGCGTTACAAAAAGAATCATTTCTTCTTTCTTTGTAAATGTTGTCACACCAGCTGGATTATACTTACTAGCATAAAATGGTAATGTTCCCGCCATTGAACGAACTTCAACTAACAAGTTCTCTGCTGTTTCTTTATTTGTGACAGAATCAACATGAACATTATAAGTGTCTGTAGAATCAATATGTTTTGTTAACAGATTTTTCATAATCAAATACTCATCTTGATTATCACCATTATATAGAGAGTCTGTTAATGTTCCGATTAAATCTCTCATTCCATATTCATTTAAAAAAGCGTTAGTTAGCTGATTTTCAGAAATTGTGACTTTATAAAAATCTGCCCTATTAAATCTATGGAACCTTGTCTGAACATCTGCAATTTCTCGTTTAAACTGTAAATCTTCATCCCTTTCTGGATTAAAGGTATGTGCTTTTGCAATGTTTACAAAAATTTCTTCAATATCTGTCCCATATGCAAGTGTACCTTTTTTAAAGTTTCTTAAAGGATTGTTAAAAAGCTTCTTTCTTAAAACAACTAAAGCAATTCGATTCATTAAAGAATGTAAGAACTCATTTTTAGATGGTTCATATTCTGTAATGGTCATTGCAACTTTTTTTAAGTTATCCTTTGTAGCTTCTGGGACTCTGTTCTGATAATCTGGTGAAGCTTTCGCTCTAATAGCGTTTAAAATATCTACGTTTGCGTTTGGCATTTTTTAAATCTCCTTTCAAAAATTAAAATGAATCAATAATATCTTCTAAACTAGCATCGTCTACTTCTGGTTCTTTACCCCCATCTGTAGAAGTATTTAAAAGTTTTTCTGCATTAAACTTTCTCAGTTCATCAACTCTAATCTCATAACGAGCTAAATCATTATTCTGCTTATCAATAGTTTCTTGCATTTCAGTTAGTTTTTGTTTATCTGGATTTTCCCATTTTTCCAAAATTGCAATAATTTGCTCTTTTGCATCTTCTCCTTCGATATTTCTAACTGATTCTAATAATTCTTCATAATTCATATTATACACTTCCTTTTTTAATAATCGGCTGTAATAATAATAATAAAGGTGTATTCCACAACACAAAACCATTTTTGTACCAGTGTCACCTGTGGAAGCGTACAAAAAGTCATTATTAAAGAAATTATTACAGCCTCACATAAAATGATAGACTAGCAATTTCTTTTAAAATTACTTTTTTCCTCTATCTATTATTATTATAACACTATTGTTTATTTTTGTCAACAAAATTTTTATTTTATTTGAAACGGAACATTTGTTAAAAGCACCCCACCTTTTAAACGCTTCGGTTGTAATTTATTGTTACTCTTAAATCCAATTTTAAAATTGTCATAGGTAACTTCATTCTTTTTAATATTATCAGGCATACCACAAGCTTTTACGTCTAAAAAATCTCCATTATCCTCTATATAAGTTTTTGGTTTTATAAATTTAGCTCTAATAAAAGTGCTTTCATGTGCCCATGCACCCAGTTTTGTATCATGAATTTCTAAACCGTCTGGGTAGTCTAAACCAGTTAAATGTAAACTATCCGTGTCTGCATAAATGAACCTATCGTATACTTTTTGAGCTGAGCGGATTGTTTTGTTTCTTGCATAAGCTGTAATGAAAGAAGCCACTGGAATATAAACTGGTGTTCTTGGTTCTTCGTCCATTGTTTCATACTTAACTACACCATTTTCATCTAAATATGGTTTTTTACTCTTTCCAGTAACTGATGAACCGAACTTTCCATATAAACTGTTTTGCATTAATTTTGCAATCTGCCTTTTTCCACCTTTTGAAGTTGCTTTTTGTGCATAGAAAAAATCAATGTAATTTTTAAACATTCCTTTTCTACCTCTAAATTTATAGCCATCAAACCATTCTATATCCCATACGTCATAATGGTCAAAAAATAGCTTTAAATCTATTGAAGTCAATGTCAATAATTCTTGTTGTTGTGATTCTTCAAGGTATTGAACTGGATTGTATCTTAAGTTGTTTTTTAGTTGAATCATAGGCAAGTGTTTTTCCTTTAACTTAAATTGGCAGGCAAAACGTTGAACATAAAGTGGGAAATTATCATCCTGTAAATATTCACCTTGAAAATATATTGGTTTTCCATATGGTAAAAGAGTGTCATACATCGAGAACGGATATAATGAATTAACATCTAAAACAATACCCTTACCAATTTCACAAGGTTTTTTCAAATATGTCCATCCACCTTTATATGATTTTCTAATAAAAGCATCTTGATAGTCGTCTAATTTTGGAAACCAGTAATCAAAATTTTTTGTAATTCCTTTATAATAATGTAAAGCATCACTAGCGTTTGTCATATGAGTATAACCTTGGTCAATCTGTTGTTTTAAAGCCATAGCAACAATCTGCACATCATTTTTTATATAAGCTTTTTCACCATCAGACATAACATGACCTTTACCCCTATGTAAATTATAATCAATCTCACCTTTTAAAATGGAAAGATTAAATGACGTAGCAATTTTTTTAACAGGCATTGGAAGTTTTTTCAAAGAGTCTAAAATTTCAATATATTCTTTACCGTCAAATTTTATTCTAATTGAATAAAATGTGCCTGTAAAATCAATTAAAGTTGAAAAACATCTTTTATGTTTTAGCTTCTTTTCCCATTTAAAGCCATTTGTTAATAACCATGAAATAATAAACTCACCATCAAACTTCAAATTGTGAAAGAAAACAGTTGATTTTACGTTATCTTCACACCATTTCATAAAATTGTCTATACAATTACCGTAAACAACATTTTCTACATTTTTAATGTCACAAATAGCATATGCCCAAACTGATACATCATATGGATGAGTATTTGTTTCAAAATCTGCTGTATACATTCCTCTTTGGCTCATTTAAAAATATTCCTTAAACTAGCAAGCTGTTTATCTTCACCAACCTCTTCACTATAAACAAAAGAAATTGAAACATAAGCATCTGAATAATAATAATTTATAAAATCTTGGGTTTTCATATCGTCAATTTTTTTAATTAAATCATCTGCCCTATCACCATATGTAGCCTTAAGTGCTTTTTTATAATTTTCTTTATACTGTTGGGCGTTTTCTTTTTGTGATTCTCCACTAATTTGTTTCCTCAATAAACGTATATCTTTTTGAAAATCTTGTATTGAACGGTATTTATTAATGTTGAATTCTCTTTTTCTGAATTCATAAAACTTTTCATCGTCTATAACATCTTCAACGTGTAACTGTCTTTTTCTCTGTTGAACTTTTCCAGTTGTAGTGAAGTCTGGTACACCACCAGTTTTTGCAATTTGTTTCTTTATCTCATTGTATTCTTTTGTTTTTACTCTGTTTCTTTTTTCAATTAGTCTTTTTGCTGTGTCAATTTCATAATTAGATAATGAAACACCATATTTATTCGTTTTAAAAGAATAAGCATTTCTTTCTAATAATTTATTAATTCCCTTTATGTAACTGTTGTATTCTGTTCTGTCTTGGAATTCAGATGGTTGTCGTACCTTAAAAGGTACATCAAATTCATATTGTTCGGCTATTCTTCTTATTTTTCTATCTGCTCTTTTATTTAACTTTTTTAAACTGTCAATTTCTCCTTTTTTCCAACGTATAGCCAATTTTTAACACCACCTTAAAAGTATTTAGGGTAGTAATAAATACTACCCTATGTATGAAAAAATATGTTTACATACATTTATTAGAACGACAACAAGATTTATTAAATGAGTGAGATGGAAAATAAATCTTGTAATTTTATAATAAATGTTTTTCCTTTCTTAAAAATATACTAATTAAT
>OWJI01002241.1_pt1 | contig 10825 bp, 8 predicted proteins | sample 1732541 | NCBI WGS metagenome assembly OWJI01 (sample SAMN05065727, study PRJEB22554) | human gut metagenome | biome: ENVO:2100002; feature: ENVO:00000062; material: ENVO:00002003 | host: Homo sapiens | place: USA
GAAACGGTTTGTCAGACCATAAAGTTAATTAAATATCAATGATACAGTATACTAGTTCTGCTCTGCAATTACCTTTTTTAAAGGAATCCAGATAATAAATGCCAGCACACTTCCGATTACTGCTGTGATAAGCTGTGTCACGGAAAATGTTGTCTGGAACACTGCCATCTTTGGAACCATTGCTTCCGGAAGCAGGGACGGAATCAGAACCAGTGCAATCACGACTCCCATAAATAATGCCTTTACAATGCTGCCGGCTGCCATACCTGCGATCAGACCTGCATTGCCTTTGATTTTCTTTGCAATCAGACTAACTGCAACTACAAGAATGATATTTCCGATCATAACGCATGGGATGATCGCCGGGATCGCTGACATGATCGGGCTTCCTGTAATCAGGAATGATGTGACCGGTGTGATCACAGATAAAATAATTCCGCATGCCATTCCTGCACCCAGTGCCGCAATGATCAGACATGCATTGATGATCGGTCCTGTGATGTACACACTTGTGTTTTTAAAGAACTGGCTCACGATACAGATTGCCAGTAACACTGCTGTTGTTGTGATTTGTTTCGTTGTGATTTTCATAAATCCTCCTTTGTTTTCCGAAGGAAAATGCGAGCCCGCTGGCGAGCAAAGGATTTTCCTCCTTTGTTTTGTACAATTTTCGCAACCATCATAGTACAACACTTATGAAAAGTCAATTTTCCGTACACGGCTCACTCTGCCCCCGCAAACAACCGCAATTTTCTCTTGTCATTTAAACCAGGGAATTTTATAATAAAACCAACATATAAATATTTCGTATAAATATAAGGAGATTACGTTATGCATACATTTCAACCTATGACAGCAGATATGATGGAATTTGATCCATTTACAAAAATTGGAAAAGAATGGGCGCTGCTCACCGCAGGTTCCAAAGACAAAGCAAACACCATGACCATAAGCTGGGGCGGTGTCGGCATCTTATGGGGCAAAAACGTTGCCTTTGTATTTGTCCGTGACTCAAGATACACCAAAGAACTGATCGACAAAAATGAATTCTTTTCTCTCAGCTTTTTATCTGAAAAATACCGTGATGCATTAAATTACTGTGGAAGCCACTCCGGCCGCGACGAAAACGATAAGATCTCAGCCGCCGGTTTAACCCTTACCTCCCGCCACAGCATTCCGTTCATCGATGAGGGAAATATGATCCTGCTGTGTGAGAAAATGTCCGCAACGCGACTGACTGAGGATTCCTTCCTGATGCCAGAGATTGCGCAAAAATGGTATGCAGATCATGATATGCACACGATGTATATTGCGGAGATCATTGATATTCTGGCAAGATAAGAAAAACAAGCAGGTGGGAGTTCATATACGAAAACTCCTGCCTGCCCGTTTTATGTTTTTCAGATATATAATCTCTTAATCATTTTTTGTTCCATACATTCTAAAATACTCATCCGCCTGCTGCATAGATATGTTTAATTTATCCTGCAATCTTTTTATAATACCCTTTTTCGGTATGTTCATTTCGAGACACATCTCTATCCCCTCCTTTTCCTCTGATATCTTAATTGGTGTCTTCGTGATGGTTTTTATAACTCTGGCTGCATTCATTTCTATACTTTTATGGGTATCTGTCCTCAAAAAATCCAGCAGTTTTTCTTTATTATTAGAGTACTTGATATATCCCATAACCTCTCTCATACTTGTTGAAAATTTGTTCAGTTCTTCTTCCGTAAGTTTTGCCGGATCGATCAGGTGTATCCTGTAGTTCTCCACATAACTTAAAATTTCCATATCCCTTATCGGCATCATTTCATGTAAAGATAACGGTCCGTCCCATTCCTCTGCCCCAAAATGAATCACAAGTGTGATAACTGGTTTAATGTGATCTTCCTTTAAAAATCCCGATAAATATTCTCCACCGGTTTTTCCTGAATAATCTTTTTGGCTCCGTCGGTGCCCTGCCGCTATATCTGACACTTGTTTTCCATATTGTAAGGCATCATAGATAGCGTTTCTGACCGGCATTGCATAATGGACATCTGTCTGATTCTCAACCCCTAATAAAACATACGACATCTTTTCATCCTGTTTGATGACTGCTGCTTTTAAAACATCACGGTATTTTTGCAGTGCATCTTTTTTACCCACTGCCGATGTAGCAGTGTCAATCTCTGTAAGTCCTGCCGGATCGATCACCTTTTTTCCACCATAGATAAGATAATTAAACGCATCTGCAAATATAGCATTCTCCCGCATATACTCTTTTGTTACAATATCAACCGTCCCCATTCATTTCTCCTCCTTTGTTTAATCCGGGAGCAATTCGTGGTTTTCAAGAATTCTCCCTGCTTATATGTGTGAATGATAAAAGCATTGGAAATTCTTAAGTTGAATGTATAACTTTTTATACATTTTTCACTATGATAAAAGAATGGTCTATAACCATGTAGATGATTTCAGAATATCATGCTTTGTCTGGATTTTAGCATACTGTTCTTATAATGTCATTAAAAAGCCGATATTCCAATGATATTTGTAAGTTTTGCACAAAAAATCCAGTGTATAAAAACAGATATAACATACACACACCTTGCTTTTTCCAAAAATCAATGCTACAATATTTTCTGAGTTTTGTTCTAAAAAGTAAATAGATGGAGGATTATTTATGAGCCCAGTTACTATTGTATTGCTGGTTATCTTAGCCGTTTTAATTATCGGACTTGTTGTCCTTTATTTTCTCGGAAAGAAAGCACAGAAAAAGAAAGCCGAACAGGATGAACAGCTTGCCGCTGCCGCACAGACCGTATCCATGCTGGTTATAGATAAGAAGCGAATGCGCATTACCGAATCCGGTCTTCCGCAGGTTGTGATCGACCAGACACCGAAGATGATGCGCCGTACCAAACTTCCAATCGTAAAAGCAAAGGTTGGACCAAAAGTAATGTCTTTGATCGCCGATGAATCTGTATTTGATTACATACCGGTCAAAAAAGAAGTGAAAGCTACCGTGAGTGGTATCTATATCACAAAAGTTACCGGTGTACGCGGACCTCTTGAAAAACCGGAAGGTAAAAAGAGCTGGAGGACCAAATTAAAAGAAAAAGCAAATCGCGCAAATAAAGAACTCGAAAAAGAAAAAGCTGAACTTGAAAAAGAGAAAAGTAAGAAAAAGAAAAAATAAGTCATAAAAAAATACCACACAAACGTGCAGTATTCATAAAACCATTAACAGCCACAGCAGTTTGCTGTGGCTGTTCTTGTATTCTTTGCTGCTATGTGATAGTATGAAACCAATCGGACTTACAAATTATTACAACCGGATTTTTCTCCTGACAAAATAAATAAAAAAATGTGTCTCCAATAATAACGCTGCAAGGGTAAAACAATATTTATAATGCTGCAAAAAGCATGTTCTGCAATTCTTTTGAATTGTAAAACATGCTTTTTTCTATAGCTTTTTACGCTTTTGCTTTCGCTTCCCCTTCCGGGAAAATGATCTTATTGACAAAGAAAAATACGACCATTGAAACTCCGCCGTTTAACACGGTCGTTCCTATATTGTACAGCCAGTCCGGCACGAACATACCGGCTACTGCTACCCAGATACAGTTGATGGAGTTTACGATACAGGTCACGATGCAGAATGCGATCAGATACCAGAATGCCTGATACCAGATATTTCCCTTGCTGCGGAACACGAAAGTTCTCTGGATCGGGAAATTGATGCATTCTCCAATCACCATGGCAACCATGTATGCACAAAAATATGGAAGTCCACCGTGTGCGGCATCATAACCGATAATATTCCATTTGAATGTTTCTCCAAATAATGTGATGTCAATTCCCGGGAATCCAAAGTCAATGTTTGGAAGTCCGGCAAATGCGAGCGGCAGAAACAGTAACATCAGGTATTTAAATACCGTGATCAGGTTACTTACGATCACGAACAGACCGCCCTCCCGGACCCATTTGGAGGCTCCGGGATGTTTGTCTGCAAAGTTCTGCCATAGATTTTTTATACTACTCATTGTACGCTTTCACCTCTATGTATTGTAATCTCTGCAAAGTTCTGTTTTTATTCTGCTGATGTTTCATTTACGGTCTGCACCGGTTCTTCTGCTGCATCTTTTTTATATTTCCTGATCGTAAGAACCTCTAAGAAGATTACCAGTGCTCCAAGGATGATATCGATCACGATCGCCAGAATCTGCCAGTTCATCAGACCTGTCTTTAAGTTTTCAGGATCATATGCACGGCTGTTTACAACGGTATACATGATATTTTTGGATGCCTGACGCATTGCTTTTACACCTGTTGCGCTTGTGGTATCTGTCACATGGTTGGTCTCCGTATCGTATGCAACTAACATACAGTCTGTACCACCGCGGATACCCATATCAGAATCCATGTATCCGTAAACACCAAAATAGTCAGTTAATACAAATCCACGGAATCCCCACTCATCACGAAGGACAGTTGTCTGTAACGGATATGTTCCGCCTGCCCACTGTGTACCGATATAATTGAAGGAAGACATTACTGCTTTTGCTCCACCTTCTTTTACAGCGATCTCAAAAGGTTTTAAGTAAATTTCACGGATTGCCTGCTCATTTGACCATGTACAGAGCATTCCGGTACGGTTTGTTTCCTGGTCATTTAAAGCAAAATGCTTGATATATGCATAAACACCATATTTTTCAGCACCGATCACTGCGTTTGCGGCCATTTTTCCGGAGAGAACTCCATCTTCTGAATAGTACTCAAAATTACGTCCTGCAAATGCATTTCTATGTGTATTCATTGCCGGTGCATACCATCCGGAAACATCCATCTCGTCTGCCATCTTACCAATGCTCTCACCGAAAGAAAGTGCAAGATCTTTGTTCCAGGTATTTGCGATCATAACTGCAGACGGGAATCCGATGGAACCTGTTCCTGTAAAGTTGTTATTGATGGATGCAGGTCCGTCACAGTCAACAGTCATAACTTTTCCAACACTTGATGCTGCAGATGTCTGATATCCGCCAAGAGCGATCATGGTATCCATATCAGAAACAGTCAGCTGGTCAAGCAGTGTATCCCATTTTTCATCATCATAGGAAAGACCACGCATATCAGCAAGTGTCATTCCGTTTTTCGCACCTGTTGTCGGCATTTCATCAGAATCATTGTTATAGTTTGCCGGGTCATAGTTGCTGTTGTTTAAGAAATCAGCTTTCTCATCCTCTGCTAATGTAAAGTTTGTCGGAGCTGCTGTTGCTGTTGCATAGTTTGCAAATCCGTCTGCTCTTGAAAGATATGTTGCATCTCCTTCTGCATATGCAAACTGATTCGTTGCAGCTGCATCATCCGTAGAACGTGCATTATTTTCATCGTATACAACGGTATCTGCGACACTTACGGTCTTAGATTCGATTGCATTGTGTGAATCAGCATTGATGGAAATCTCATAGTCACCAGCCTCTAATACATAGCAGCCATTGCCGTAAGTATCATAAGAAGCCATATCTTCTTCTGCAAAACTTACCGTGATTGTCTGGGATTCACCCGGCTGTAACACATCTGTTTTTGCAAAATCGATCAGATTTGCAGATGCTTTTTCAATTCCACCGTTTGTATATGGCGGATTGTAATATACCTCTACCACATCTTTTCCTGCGGCAGTTCCGTTGTTTGTTACGGTAACGTCAAAGGATACTTTACCGTCTGCTACGGTAACATCTCCCATCTTCTGTTCAAAATCTGTATAAGAAAGTCCATATCCAAATGGGAACTGAACCGTCTTATCATAATCAATGAGTCCTTCCACTGCTGCTGTCTCATAGAAACGATAGCCAACATAAATGCCTTCTACATAGTTGACAAAAGATGGAATTGTTGCTTCTTCTTCGCCTGTTCCGAAGTTTTTGGATGTAGCGGCAAACTCATCCATATTGTCATACAGGAAGTTTCCAAAATTGTTGTAAGTCGGTGTTGCTGTCAGATCATATACAAATGTATCGCTGGTTTTTCCGGATGGATTTACTGTACCGGCTACGACAGCACCAAGAGACTCAAATCCGGACTGGCCTGTTCCAGGACACCAGATTGCACCCTTGATCTGTTTATAATCATTTAAGAATCCAAGTTCCATGGTGTTTGCACCGTTATATACAACAACGACATTGTCAAAGTTGGCACAAACAAGGTCTAACATATCTTTTTCTGTCTGGCTTAACTGTAAATAATGTTCACCAGCTTCAAAATCTTTGTAGTTTTCGGAGTTATCTGTGTAAGTTACCTTGCTTACATCGGTTGGAAGGTCTGCTCCCTCACCACCAACACGGGTAATTACTACCATTGCTGTATCCGAAAACTCTTTTGCATTGTTGATCAGCTCATCGCTGTAAGAATCTGCTGTCGGTTCCGGCAATGTCCAGTCCTGCGCCCACATACCAACTTCCGGTCTGTCCTCACGGTACGCTTTGTAAAAATCAGTCAGTTCTGTGTTGATCTTGTATCCGGCATCCTCAAGACCACCGAGAAGTGTTGTTGTCTCGTATGCATCCGATAATGCTCCGGATCCGGTACCACCATAACAAGGATTGGTAGATGCCCATCCAAACACGTTGATATTCTGTGTATTTGTAAGTGGAAGGATATTGTCCTCATTTTTCAATAATACAATACCTTCGTCTGCGATATCCTCACAGAGTGCTGTTGCCTCATTTGAGGTTTCCTCTGTGATCGTACCATTTCCCATTGCAAGTGAGATCATACTTGACATTGGAATAAAGCAGATCAGGTTGATAATCACAACTGCTGCCATAAGGAATGCGATCCATGCTTCCTTTCTCACCAGTTTCTTTACCGGTTTCTTCAATTTCATGCATGCCACAGTTACAATAATCGCGATTGCCAGTGCAATGCCAAGCGCAATCAGGTATGGCTTACAGGAATTGAGAACGTTGATCACGTCATCCATGTTAATTGCTAACATTTCTAAATCCTCCCTTGTTTTCCGAAGGAAAATGCGAGTCTGCTGACGAGCAGAGGATTTTCCTCCCTTGTTTTCTTTATCCGTTTCGGATCTTGTAACTGTATCCTACCATACCACACGTCCTTTGGTAAAAATCTTCACAATCTGCACTTTTTTTGCATAAACTGTTTTGCATGTTGGAAATTTTGGACAAAATAAACGCCATATTTTTATGCATTGTACACAAAACATGGCATTTACTATCATCTTAATTACAATTCTAAATTATTTTCCAATCAATACTTTCTTTCCCTCAAAAGCAAATCCGTAGTGTCTGATCTTCTCTTTTGGGATTCCTGCTGCAGTCAGTCCGGCGTCATAATTTTTTTCCCTGATCTGTTTTAAAGCGGCCTGCACCGTATCTTCTAATGTTTCTTCTTCATCTGCCTCATGGACTTTAAATTCCATCACGATTGCATTGTTTTTCTGGTCATGTGGAACCAGCATGATATCATATCTGCCGTAGCCGCTCTCCCTGTTTGACCGCACATCATAAGAATCCCGCAGTTCCACTAAAAGTCCCAATACAAATCCGTGATAAAAACGCTCCGGCTGCGATCTTTTCGATGGATGGTTTCCGGTATCAAAGCTGCTGAAAGTTGTGAGTGCAATGTCGTTCATATAAATATTCATCTCTTTTAAGTTCCCTTTTAATAATGCCTCTATGAACTCATTATAGTTCGACATGGAATCATCAAACCAGCCTTTAAACATGTTAGAAAACATACTGTAAGTTTCCAGATTCGTGATACGAAGATGATACCACGGTTCTAACAGCATACCTCGATATTCCACCTCTTCTGCTTTCAGGTAGCCCCCTGCAAGCAGCAGGCTCCAGATCGCATTTTTACTTTTATCAAGCTGGTTAAACACAATCTGTTCGTCAAATGTTACCACGATTTCTCTTTCCTGCAAAAGTTCCTCCATCCGTGTTTTAATGTCTGCCGATGCCGTCCGGATCAGTTTATTTACCAGACCGTTAGAACTTGTTGATGCCCAGTACGGACGAAACTGTTTTTTGTCCAGAAAATTAGTGATCGACCACGGATTATAGATATCTTTATGCGTGCCGAAGGTAAATCCATCATACCATTTTTTTACCATCTCTTTCTGATCTGTCAGCTGATATTCCGCGAGAGCATCAAACACCTCTGTCTCAGTAAATCCAAAACAGGTGGCATATTCTTCTGAAGTGGTCGTCACAACATTGAGATTATTGAGATCAGAAAAAATAGATTCTTTTGAAACCCTTGTGATTCCTGTCATGATCCCGCGCTCCATGTAAGGATTGGTCTTGAAACTGGAATTAAAAAGACTGCGGATAAATGCGGTAAACTCATCCCAGTATCCGTGAATATATGCTTCCTGCATCGGAGTGTCATATTCATCCAGCAGGATGATGGCTTTTTTCCCATAATATCTGTATAAGATACCTGCTAAATTTTTTAATGAATCCTGTGCGGTCACATCACCCATAGTTTCACTCACAGACCGTAACTGTCTTTTTTCCGTTTCCGAAATATTTTCTGCCTCATTCAGATACGCATGCTGCATATATGTTTCTTCAATAATATTTTTTATTTTTCGTACGGCATCCTCATAATTTGTCTGTTTCACATCCGCAAAACTTAAAAAGATGACCGGATAGGTTCCCTGGAGTTTTCTGTATTTTTCCTCTTTCCACACTGACAGACCTTCAAACAGATCGGATCTTCCCGCATACTGGTTTGAAAAAAAACAGTTTACCATACTCATATTGAGGGTTTTCCCAAAACGCCTTGGACGTGTGATCAGTGTCATCACATCTGCTGATTCCCACCATTCCCGGATAAAATCAGACTTATCTATATAAAAACTGTTTTCTTCACGGATACTTTCAAATCCCTGGTTACCAATACTGATGCACGGTGCCATATCTTTCCTTCCCCCAGTTCAGTTTTAAAATTATATTCTCTTTTCCAATTATATAAAACCGGACTCTTTTCTTCAAGGAATATCTGTCTTTAACAATATACAATATTTTATTCTTTTACCTGTTTAATGCTTCACAGACACAATTCTCTATGTACTCCATGCCAAGCTCTGTATTTAATGTGATATCGAAATTTGCTGCGACACCCCAGATTCTTCCGGTATAATAGCGGTAATTGTCAGCACGTCTCTTATCTTCCCGCTGGATTCTCTGCTTTGCTTCTTTTTCAGACAGATTTAAGCGCTTCATCACGCGTTTTACCCTGCTCTCTATCGGTGCAGAAAAATAGATTTTCAGGCAGTCCGTGCGGTTTCTTAAAATATAATCCGAACATCTTCCGACAATCACACAGTTTCCTTTCTGTGCTAATTCTTCTATGACTTTCTTTTCCGCCTCAAATATCTGGTCTTTCGGTGCTTCCTCATTGGTCTGTGCATACATATAGACCTGACTGACCAGATCATATAACAGACTGTTTGTCATGGATTCTTCTTTTTTACTGATAAAATCCTGTGTATATCCGGTCGTCCCTGCAGCCATTTTTATAATCTCCTGATCATAAAAAGAAAATCCAAGTTTCTCTGCAAGTGCCATTCCGATATCATGTCCGCCGCTTCCATACTGTCTTCCGATGACAATAATATTTTTCCGGTACTGCTTTCCACCGTTCTGTATTTTTTCTGAAACCTCTCTCTTAGTTTCATATTCTTCCGGAAACAGCACCGGCTTTATAAATTCCAGCTTCTTTCCAAGAACCCTAGCGATAAATCCGACCAACAGCGCAGCAATGATCGTACCTTCACGCACTCCGTTTAACTGACCGGAAAACAAAAATGACAACGCAGCCGCGATCACTGCCATCGATATATCGAAAATAATTTTCGTCGTTCCGAAATTTGTTTTCCAGGTCTGCACGATCGCACGGACAAAGGATTCTCCCGGCAGCATGACAACATCTGCAAGTACCTCTAAATAAACGCCAAATCCCAAGATCGCACATCCCACAAGCAGTGCGATCACTTTTACAAGATAATTCTTCGGATCGACCCAGAAAAACAGATACATGGTCAGATCGATAAAATATCCAAATGCAATGGATACAGGAATCTGTAAAATATTTTCCAGTTTAAAATTTTTCCGTAAGATCAGTATCTGCAGTAAAATAAGGAAAATACTGAAAAAGATCGTGAAATTGCCAAGTGTAAATTTAAAATTAAGGCTTAATACATACGGAATCGAAGAGATCGGGGATGTTCCAAGACTTGCCTTTGTGATCAGACTTACACCAAGTGCATTGATAAACAATCCCACCAAAAATAAAAGATATCTTTTTAACTTATTCATTTTTTGTCCCTTCTTCCTCTGTCAGCATCAGATTTTTAAATATTTTTCTGCTGAATGTAAGATAGGCATCAAATTCCTCTTCCGTGATTCCTTTTAACGCCTGCTTTTCAATTTCCAGAAAAGATTCTTCCACCAGCTTCTGGCTTTTCCATCCCTCTTTTGTCAGATAAATATGAAATGTGCGTCTGTTTCCATTTAACATCCGCCGTTCGATCAGACCTTTTTCCTCCATGCGGTTTAAAATCGAAGTCAGTGAACCCGCCTCTAAAAAACAATTTCTGGCGATTTCCTTCTGACTGCTGCCGTCGTGATCTTTCAGATAATCAAGAACCTTTGGCTGCCCGATCGTCAGTCCGGTGTTTTTCAGCCGTTCTAACAATCCCCGCTGTACAAGCATCCGGTTCGCCATGATCAAATAATGCAGTGAATCCTCCATTGTCCTGTCTCTTATACACATCTCCGAGCCCACGAGACATGCGCAGATCTCG
>OWJI01002243.1_pt1 | contig 10824 bp, 6 predicted proteins | sample 1732541 | NCBI WGS metagenome assembly OWJI01 (sample SAMN05065727, study PRJEB22554) | human gut metagenome | biome: ENVO:2100002; feature: ENVO:00000062; material: ENVO:00002003 | host: Homo sapiens | place: USA
GAGACAGATGCTAAAAACATGACGATCAGGCAGATTCCGCAAAGGACTAACAGCAGATATCTTGCAGGAAAAGAATTTTTGTTCTTTTTACGCTTCATAAATGCCTCTATTTATAAATCTTTGTTTTCATTGTAAAGGTCAGACGTTTATATTTTTCATCTGAAACAATTTTATTCAGACCCTGAACTACCGTCTCCTCCGGATTTTCGGCACAGTTGACCTTGATTCCGGTGATTTCCGTAAACAGTTCATCAAGTCTATGTATTTTAGAGCTTCCACCCGTAATATAAATTCCGGAATGGATTGGATTAACATCCCCAATTCCTTCGCACGCAATAATTCCGGGTTATCTTGCTTTACTTTAGCACCCAAAACCACCGAGTGAATATCTTTTATTAATTTCTCCGGAAACCACCCATCCCCATAACAGGTACAGCCTGCGTTATGAAGTCTTCCTATCATCTCTTCAGTCAGACCACAACCGGAAGCGCTTACCTCATATCCTTTTTCTCGAAGTGCTAGGGCTAGATCTAAAACCAAAGGTTCGGTTACGGAGATCAAATGAACTTTTCGCATCGTTTTGATTTTAGCGCAAAAGTACGACTTTTATAAATACCTTCGGCACAAAGAAGCGAAAAATTAGATGCCCTCGATACGTTTAATGGTCGTGACCTCTTCTTTTCCCGAGGCCTCGACCAGCCTTTCCTTCGAGATTAGAACCGGAGTCCGTATAAATTCCGGGACATTAAAAGAGAACAGGGAACGCTCATAATAATCCGGAGACGCTTGCGGTAACAAGAAGGGCTTGCCGCACTGCCCCCGCTCATCCACATGCACCAAATACGGACGTGTGAAAAGCCCATCGCCCCGCCGGCTGGAAAAGACAAACCAACGACTATTGCCGCTCCAAGAATGATAGCTCTCTACATCCGGGCTATTCACTTCCGGCAAAGAATCGATTGCCCCGGTAGACAGATCCAGCATATGCAAATCCGCATCCTTATGCCAAATAGAGAAATTGCCATAATCGGACACCGTATAAAGTAGCCGCTTCCCATCCGGGGAGACTCTCGGGAACTTAACACTCCGGCCCGCTTCTCTCGCATTATATAAGGTATCCACTTGGGTTCCAATCGAACCGTCTTTCGGATCAAAAGCGACTCGTAACAGGTTATACCGGACATCCCGATAATTTTCTGGCATACAGACAGAATCCGCCGAACAGAACAGCAGATAGTTGCCATCCGGAGTAAAAGTGGGAAAAGTCTCATAACACGCCATAGAAGCCAATAATGGCGAACTGAATACCCTCTCCTTCTCCGTGTCATAGATCAGCACGTCCGATTCCACGTCATATACCTCAATCCGATTCTCATCGGAAAGATGGAAGTCCTGGTGGGTCTCATTGGTAGAAAAAGCAACATACCGGCCGGATGGATGCCAATACGGATAAACGAACGAAGCCGGCTTACCGTCCCGTTCCAACGCAATCTTCTTTACCTGCCGATGATCAATCAAGTAAGTCCCATTATGAGAACCCCGCTGATGAAAAAGCATTTGTTCCCCTTGTCGCTCACAAAAGGCATGGCAGTTCATACAACTATTATTTGTCGATTGGTTATCAAGAATAGACTTTTCAACATAGTTTTCAACACATCGTTGATAAATCCCCATCTCGTTCCACATCCGATATCCGGGAAAAATACGGCGATACACCAAATAAGCGTCAACGGAATCTCTTGACACATAGATAGGGAAACTCATTTGTTTCCAATCACTTTGAGGTTCTCGAAAATAAACCGTCACATCTATTTGTTTTCCTTGTGCGTCCTGCGATAAGACCTTCCAATCCGTTTCCGGCAGGTTGAAAACACCATGATCGGCTGCGATTATCAACTCCCCATTCATAGTTTTCAACCGAATTATCCCCTGTAGCTGTTGATCAACCAACTTGAAATTGGGAGGGGCCATATTGACCGGTACAGTAACTTCCCTGTAATCCGGAAACACGTCAGTTTCTCCTTGTTCCGCTTGCGTAGGAACTTCCGGCCTACAAGCTACAAGTTCCAAAAGACAACCTATAATCCAACAGATAGATAATCGCTTCATTGTTCTTCTCCTTTAAAGATCTTGAAATAGAAATAATACCAATAGGTATCTCCAAATTGTCGATATGTCGAGGACACATCCACTTGGTTGGCAGATCGTCCCAAAACCTGCTTGAATTCCCGGTATCGGTCTACGATCTCCGGCTGTATGGAATAGGAGGAAAGCGATATACTGTCTTTGTCCGCCAACAACAATCCGGCTTCTTGGAAATGCCGGGGTATCGGTTCCCCCTTCATGAAAGGTGTTTCTTCCAAGAATCGGCCAAATGCATCCAGCTTCTTACCCAACAAATAATAACATCCCCGGTATTCCCAACCGATCCGATGATCCGGAAGATTGTATCCACTCCATAAGGAATCGACAGGTACGGACAAACTCAGTCGATCCCTTTTCTCAACAGGCATATATTTGTCACTCAACTCCGGATCTTTATCCATTAATTCCGGATGTACCAGATAGGTAGCATAACGGCAAGCCCAATCTTTATAGAATGGCATAGCGGCAAGCAAGTCCAAATATTTCTTGGCCAGCGCCACCTCACCCCTAATCAGACAAACTTGCACGAAACGTTGCATCATGCGGGCACTCCCTTTACGTTTGGCTTGCGTAAATCCGTCCATCGCAAGACTTTCAGACAAAGAGACATCGCCAATAAGAAAATGAACATCGCTCAATAAACGATCCATGTAAAAGGTCTGATTCCAATCGGCACATAAGCTTTTCGTTCCTTTCTGATCGAAAGTAAACATCCGGTCGGCCAATTCTCCCTTATGGGCCAACGACATATTCAAATAGTTTAAGCTAGCATAATTATAGATCTGCTTTCCCCGGTACTTATCAATAATAGCGTCCCATTGCCTCTCCCGGGCTAAGAAAGAGAGCTCGTCAAGCATCATGCGTTGCGCATGCCAAGGTTCCGGCAGGCAAAACCGTATGGATACCAGCGCCGTGATCAGACAAACAACAAGGGCTACCCGATCCATCCATTTACTCTTCTCGCCAATCACCGGAACAAAGCGAGCGAATAAAGCAACACCGACAATCGAAAGGGTAAAGAAAGTCCATACACGATACATATAATAATGAGGTAATCGCTGTATCTCCAGATAGGCTTCCGGCATCCATCCATCAGACAAAGGTACAGGAATCCCTAACCATCCGCTAAACAAATATATAAAAAGTGCTGGGATCAAGCAGGCAGCGGCGGCCAATCTTTGCCGCGACGTTTTGTAGCGGAGTAAAGCTAACAGCGTATATAAGAAAGCGTAACAAACCGAAAGAAGCCCAGTCAGCCCACATAAAAAAAGTGTAGAGGCAATTCCGTATCCGGCAATAGAACCCGCCCGCCGCACCTTTAGCGAGACCGACAAAGCTAAAAGCATCAAAACCACGCCAACCGTCCCGTCCACCAAATACTCCCCATGAATACTCATCTTAACCAGATACAGGACCGGCAATAAAGAAAGGAACAGCAGGTAGGTCTTGTCAGAAAAACAACGCAAGATCCTATAGACCATAAACCCGCAACCAACGAGTAAAACCGTATGGAGAACCACCGCCGACATAGGCTGCCGGTAGTATTGAATGATCCATTGCCCGGCGACAGCGCAAAATCCTCCCGGCTGAAAAAGGAACTCCCGGATATACCACCACTCAGGTATAAACAATTGCATCTCCTCCTGACCGACAAACACAAACACGCCAAAAAGCAGGAAATAATAAAAAATAGCAACTGTCGAAAAAGACCAGAAAAGCGTTTGTTTCCAGTTCATATACTTAATAGATTATTATTCCACCAACCATCGCTCGATGTTACGGGTCACAGAGGAGAAGTTCACGCCGATCTTAAAAACTTGCCGCGGATCACTCGCAAAGGGAAGCGCATACTGTCTCTCCTCAATCTGGCGCAACGCCTCCTCGGCGGTGCCGTTCAGCTTGAATTCCATCACGTAGATATAGCGATCGGTCTTTAAAACGAGATCAATACGCCCTTGTGAGGTATGATATTCCACCTGCGTATAAAGTCCAACCAACTTAAATACGATAAAAAGCACGTTCCGGTAATGCAACTCCGTATCACGCTCCGGCTTCTGACCGGCGATCACCTCATAGGGTGTATCAGCGAAGAAGCTTTGCAAGCGGCGGAAGAACGCATCGTAATCACCGGAGCGTATCTCTCGTACGAATTGCCCGATCTCGAAAGGGGTCTTGGGCGCACTAACACTCGTGTAAAATGGAAGGAGATATTTCACGAAACCCTCTTCCACTTCCCGGTTCGGGAAACCTAGCCGGTAGATACCAAATTCAGGATCGTAATCCTTGATCGTCAAGTAGCCACTCTGGTAGATCACGGGGACGGGATTTATCGAGGCAGAGTCAATACTGTTCAACACATCCACATCGGTCTCCGTGTTCGCCATCTCATAAAGGTCGTAATGGGTATGCTTGAGTAATTCAACAAGGTAAGAGGGCCTACCGGTCTCGAACCAATAATCGCCGAATTTCCGGCGAGCGAACGTATTCAGCAGGCTGAAAGGATTATACATACCGATGGAATTCTCCACGAAATGGTATCCATCATAGCATTCTTTGAGTCTCAGGCAGGTCTCCTCGTAGGTCATATCTTGCGCTCCGGCCAGTTCCCTCACCTCATCTTCCAGACAAGTATGTATCTCTTTCTCCGTGATGCCACATATCTCCACGTAACGATCGTCCATCGATATGTCCATGAGGTTATTCAAATCGCTAAACACGCTTACCTTTCCAAACTTCGTCACCCCAGTCAGCAAGGCGAAACGGATGGCTCCATCCATCGTCTTCAACACGCCGTAAAAAGGCTTCAACATGTTCTGCAACTGATCCTGCATATCCTCATCGTGCAGGTTCTGCAATAAGGGCTTGTCATACTCGTCAATCAATATCACCACGCGATGCCCGGTCTGGCGATAAGCCTGTTCTATCACATAACTGAAACGTTCCTCCAAGGCACGATCCTGTTTCTCCGTTCCATATAAAGCCTCCCATTTCTCCAAGAACTCATTCAAGATACTAGTCAGAGCGGCAGTATCTTTATAATGACGAGCATTCAAGTCCAAATGCAAGATCGGATATACCTCCCAGTCTTTCTCCAACCGTTCCATCGCCAACCCCTCGAACAGCTCCCTCTTTCCTTGGAAATAGGCCTCCAACGTAGATAGCAAGAGACTCTTGCCGAAACGCCGCGGACGACTCAAGAAATAGTAACTTCCGGTCTTAACCAACTGATAAATCAAAGCTGTCTTATCAATATAGAGATAACCGTCTTTACGGATCTTCTCGAAGTTCTGTATGCCGATAGGATAAATTGTCTGGTTCATAGCGATGATCGTTTAGATATACTTACCATGAACAAAGATAGACATTCCTTTTTATCGGAACAAGATAAGAACATATGATCTCAAAAACTTTCCTTGACAATACGCTTGACTGGCAGGAAAAAACGCTTGATCAAACGCAATTCCTCCCATTTTGAATAAGAACTAATAGCAGATCACATCGTTGAAGATAATACAGAGATCGGTCATATTCTCCCATACAAGTTATATATCCTCTAAGACCGTAACTTAAAGAATACAATCCAATCATTCGTATTATCATCTATTTGGGATACATCCACACCCTTCAAAAACGGATAGGTATCTTGATAATTCGGGGCCGCTTTGGCGATTTCCCCTACGACCTCTTTCAGCTCTACGGCATTGACCAGTTGGTAAAACTCCCGGCTCTTCTCATCATATCCGTCCGGTGCCCTGTAGCCTCCGAAGAACAAATCGTAAGGTTGCCCCCAGTTCTTATTCAGAAGATAAGTATCCGACTTACGGTTATAATAAACCACACATGGATCCCAGATCAAAGAAGGCGCAAACACAACCCAGTCGTCCGTAACGGTCAAGCGATCGAATGAGAGAATGGCCTTATCTCCCTCGCGGTATTCACGGAACCGGTTGGCGATCTCCTCATCCGTACCACTAAACATATCGGAGGGGATATTCATGCCTTTGAAGTCAAGCGTGGCGAAGGCAGACACGGTATCTTCCAGCTGATAGATGGATGGATCAAAATAATTTGTCAACAAGATCCGATCGCCATATCTCTTCAACGAATGATAGGTGGACTGAGAGATTTGCTGTTTCAATAAGTTCTTATCGCTAGGTAAATATTCGGAGATCGTACCATCCGGACGATATAGGGTTAGCTGATAAGGCTGGATATAATTGGAAGCGACAGCTATCGTGCCATCTTTAGCGACAGCTACCTGACGACCATCATTTTTCAGGGGAACAGTTTTGAGATAATTACCCTCATAGTCATACAGCTGGATCTTCGTATTATCCAAAGCATAAACCTTATTGTCAAACAAAGCCATATTGAATAGCACGTTATATTCCTCCGGGCCTTGCCCGTTCCGAAAGATATTGTTCTTGAACTTACCATCCCTGCCGAAACGGAAAATCACACGCTGAGAAGCATCTAAAAGGAATATATCATCATCTGCCAAATGGATGGTAGAGGCGGAGCCTTTAAACAGGATACTGTCTCCCGACTCCAAAGGTAACAACCGGATCTCCATACCGGCCAGAAATCGATCAATACTTTCTTTGGGTGATTCCGACTTCAAATCTACTTGATAGACAGATAGAGTCTTCTCTAGTTGTGCCTCATTTTTCTTTTCGGTACAACCTTGCAATAATAATACACCGCAAAAAAACAAGCTAATTAATTGTTGTTTCATCACGTTATAAATCAATCAAAATTATATGCCGGAAAACGCAGTAGTACTTACTTCGTCTACGAATATATACTTATTTGCCCGATGAAGTACATATTCTCCAGTCAAGTAAGTACTACTGCGTTTTCCACGCCATATCAGAAAAAGGAGGTATGCCTCTGCAACATACCTCCTTTTTTATATTAAGTTTAACTTATTAATATCCCGGGTTCTGTTCCAACAACGGGTTCGCACCCAATGACAATTGATGCAATGGATAACGATTGTATTTCTCATCGTTCGTAGCCTTATGATCCCACCAATCCTCTGTCACATATGCGTCCCAACGGATCAAGTCCGTACGACGACGGGCCTCGCGCAAGAACTCTTGCATCCATTCCTTCAGCATACGGTATTTATCCAAATTGGCAGCGGTAACAGGATCCGGGTCGTTTCCACCCTCGAAGTTACGCTTACGGATGGAGTTGATGATATCGGCCGCACCATTCTTATCGCCCAAACGCATCTTACATTCCGCCAAAGTATAATAGATCTCTGTCAGACGAATTACAGGACAATCTGGGTTGAAACGTTCCTTGAACTCATCTTGATTAGGCAGAGGACTAAATTTAAGAACACGCACGCCTGAGTTCTCCTCTGCATCGGCAATCGTAGAAGTCAGATCCTTAAGACTGGCTACCGTATTGCCCACCTGGCTGATATGAGCGATCTGGTCTACGACATTCAAGACCTTGCCGGCATACTCGCGGGCACCCAGACATTTATACTCGGGGAAATCCGGGTTTTGCAACTCACCAACGATAAACATACCACGGTATTTGCGACCACCCTCATATACATACTGCTGCTTACGGATATCCTTGTCGTTGAATGTCTCGTATGGATTACCTACGTTAAACTTATACAAGTTACCCTCCGGATCGCGACTAGGGCATAGGCAAAGCCCATTATTACCACTAGCATCCTGCAAGCCCCCTAAGAAATCCTTGAAATTATAGGGAAGAGTGAAGGCAGTCAAACCACCATCCGTCTCACCTTTGGCATTCTCGGAAGGTACTGTCCAGATAATCTCCGGGCAAGTCTCATTACCCCAACCAAATATCTCGGTGAAATGGTTGGCCAATTTATACTGACCATACTTTCCATCGATAATATCCTGACAAATCTTAGCGGCCTCCTCATACATCGGTTTATTGATATACGATTCAGCGTTGAAATACAAACGAACCTTCAAAGCCGCAGCCACAGCACGATGGATAACGTTCGTCTCGGGTGCTCCCAAGGTCTCCTTCAACGGAAGATTCGGCATAGATACATCCAACAAGGAGTCGATAAAATGGAAAGTCTCCACATCTGTAGCACGAGCCTTCACATCCTCCTTCGTAGATGTGTAAAGAGGCATACCACCAAACATGTCCAAACCATCCAAATAAAAAGAGGCAGCCAATACGTTCAACTGATTAATCATTGATACACGATCCTCCTCAGTCAAACCCACCGATACGAAATCAATATTCTCCAAATCCTCCAAGGCACTCCACGACTGAGCCACACCCATCGTCGTCAAGTCCCATCCATCCTTCATCGGGCTCATATCATCCATAAAATGATGATGATGCATGTTCTGATAAACGGCGCCATCAAACCAGTCATTACCACGAGTAGGCACACACATAGCATCAGTTCCCACTTCCATCAAGCGCACACGAGCGTCGTTATGAGCTACCCACCAACGCCAATGCGTAAAAGGACGATTAAAACGCGACCAAACCGCGTCTGCATTCGTATAATACGTGTCGGGAACAACCTGCGAATAGAACGTAGGATCCACGTCACAAGAGGTACCCAGCAGCAAGCAAGCAGCTCCGGCTACCAACCAATTTGTTATCTTGCTAATTTTCATTTTCTTCTTACCTTTTTAGAATGTTACTTGAATACCTAACGTATAGGTGCGAACTATCGGATCACAGTTCCAAACCTTATCGACACCGCCTTCCCAACCGGTAATATTCACTTCCGGATTATGTCCGCTATATCCTGTAATAGTCGCTACATTGCCGACAGTTCCATATACACGCAGGCGCTCTGCCCATTTTGTATACTTACTCAACGCCAATGTATAACCTAACGTAATCGCATCAATTTTCAAGAACGAGCCATCCTCCAAGAAGTAGTCACAAAGCTGCTTCACGCCGCGAATGTCCTTATACTTCGGATCGTCAAGCGCCGGTTTCCAAAGATTCCACTGGCCGGCACCACTCTGTCCCTGGATACCCAAGTACATCGGATAAGTATTCAAGACATCGAAACCTATCCAACTACGCATATTAATACCCAAGTCAAAATTCTTATAGGTAAAGGTATTGTTCCATCCCATCATCACCTTAGGTAGATAATTACCGATATATTGTTTGTCGTCTACACTCTTTTGGGAAGCAGGTATAACCTCACCATCCTTATTGTACAAAAGGAAGTCTCCTTTATCGTCGAATCCAGCGAATTTCCACATATGGAACGCACCGATCTCTGCCCCCTCTTCAATACGAGAGGCATCGCCCGGCCATCCCGGTTCATCCATAGCGTTACCATCCATACGTGAATTGTTACCATACATCGTAAGGATCTTACCTGAGTTATGGCTCATATTCAAGCTGGAAGTCCAAGTGAAGTCCTTATTCTGGATGATGTCACCACCAACCTCGAACTCCCATCCTTTACTCTCCATCTCGCCAATGTTCTGCCATTGTTTGCCATTTGGATACGGTGGCTGTGGAACATTCACCTCGTAGATCATGCCATCGATCTTACGACGATAGTAATCGAACTTACCATACATACGGTTGCCAAAGAATGAGTAATCCACACCGATATTCCACTCTTTCTTCTCTTCCCATCCCAAATAAGGGTTCACGTTAGAGCTCGGTCCATAAACAAACGCCCAGCTACCACTCGGAAGCATCCAATATTGGTCGCGACTTAACGTATTAGCCATATAGGAAGCATCGAAGTCGTTATTACCGGTCACACCATAACCGAAACGGATCTTCAAGTCATTTACCCAATCAAACTCTTTCATGAATTCCTCACCAGATACACGCCAACCTCCAGACAACGCCCAGAAATTACCCCAACGGTTCTCTGCGGCAAACTTCGAGGAACCCTCATGGCGGATCGTAGCCGTTACCATATATTTATCATTATATGAATAATTGGCACGGGCATAAAGAGCGAACAAACGTTCCGTAATATCTTTTTTAGATCCCATCTTTGCCTTACCGTCGGTCAAATAAGATCCGGATTCCAAGTCCCAATATTTCAGGCCTTCTACACCGAAATCATAGTTCTCCGCATTGAAATTCTCTCCATTCTTCTCGAAATAAGAGTAACCGGCAACGGCATTTAAGCTATGACCTCCCTTAAATTCTTTCAGGTAAGTGAAGTAACCCTCAGAAGTAAGATGTTCGGTCTTCGAGAATTCCAATTTCGCCCAACCACCGCGGTTGTTTGTCACCTCCTCTCGGTGATAGCGAGAACGGAACTGGTGCAACTCCCACTGACGGTTCTCGTAACCCAATGTCTGAGAATAGCTCAAACCTTCAATCGGCTTGATGTTCAATTTCATCGTCACCTCAGGCTTAAACCATTTATCCAAGCCCTCGTAGTCGGAAAGCATACGATCCGCTACGATATTGTAGTCCAAAGTTTCTCCGGTCCATACGTTATATCCGCTCGGGCTTTCCGGGTCAAATGGGGAACGAGTCGGGTTATTATACAACGCCTGCTTGAAGTTTGCCTTCTTATCCTCATCCGATCCATCGGAAGTACGAGCAGTCTGACGATAATCCACGATCGGACGGATCTCTAACCAACCATCGAACAGCTTAAAGTTTGCATTCAAGCGTCCACCATCTGTCTCTTATACACATCTCCGAGCCCACGAGACATGC
>OWJI01002248.1_pt1 | contig 10800 bp, 10 predicted proteins | sample 1732541 | NCBI WGS metagenome assembly OWJI01 (sample SAMN05065727, study PRJEB22554) | human gut metagenome | biome: ENVO:2100002; feature: ENVO:00000062; material: ENVO:00002003 | host: Homo sapiens | place: USA
TTATGCGATCGTCGGCAGCGTCAGATGTGTATAAGAGACAGACCGTAGAGGCATTGGCAGGAATAACATTCGTATATTCGAATTTCTTCTCGGAACATGCGCTGACAAGAGCTACCACTACAGCCATCAACGCCAAACGGGGAAACAAACTTTTCTTCATACAATTCTTATTAAAATGTGATTATCATTGATTTTGCAAGTTCAGTGTATGGCAAGCCACCAGAGCCGCCGTCTCTGTGCGTAGCCTCGACTTACCCAGACTGATGGGGGTAAAGCCGTTTTCTATAGCCTTTTGTACTTCTTCTTCACTGAAATCCCCTTCCGGACCTATCAATACCAGTGCATCTTCTCCTTTGCGGAACACATCTTTCAGCAGCGGCTTTTCTCCTTCGTAACAGTGCGCAATGAACTTTTGCCCTCTGAAGGGCTGTGTGATGAACTTATTGAAATCCGTCATCTCGTTCAGTTGTGGCAAACGTGCTTTGAGGGATTGTTTGATGGCAGATACCAATATCTTGCTGATACGCTCTGTTTTGATGACTTTCCGTTCAGAGAAACGACAGTTCAGGAAAGTCAGTTCATCGAAGCCTATCTCAGTAGCTTTTTCTGCAAACCATTCTGTACGGTCCATATTCTTGGTAGGGGCCATTGCAATGTGCAGATGCCCGTTCCATAAAGGTTCCTGATAAATGGTTTCCAGGATGTTTACCATGCAACGTTTATTGGTGGCGGCACTGATTTCTGCGCGATAGAAATTACCTTTACCGTCCGTCAGCGTAATCTGATCACCGATATTAAGGCGCAGTACGCGGACGCAGTGCTGGGCTTCTTCTTCGGGAAGTTCGGCACGGGTTTGTATGTCGGGTGTATAGAATACGTGCATAAGTTTATTGCTGTTCTTTTCGTTTGGAAATTTCATCCCTGATGTGGGCGGCGCGTTCGTAATTCTCATTGGCTATAGCTTCCTGCAAAGCTTTTTGCAGCATTTCCATTGTGTCTTCATGGAAGAATTCATCTTCGTGTGGAGAAGGATTCTCTCCCATAGGAGCTACGCTTCCCGCTTCGCTTTCCTTTCCGGTTTTAAGTTGTTCCGACTCCAGAATTTCTTCGTAGATAAAGATCGGAGCTTTCATCCGTAAAGCCATTGCGACTGCATCTGATGTACGGGCGTCCATACGAATGATAGCATCGTCTGCTTTCAGATAGATATAAGAATAGAATACACCGTTGTCTACCCTGTAAATAAGGGCACGCATCATGTTTACCCCTAATACTTCCAGACATGAAGCGAAAAGGTTGTGGGTCAACGGGCGTGGCGGAACAATTCCCTTCAGGCTGATTAACATCGCTTGTGCTTCTGCCGCACCGATGATAACCGGTAATTGACGGGCACCCTCCACTTCTCCTAATACGAGGGCATAAGCTCCTGCCTGTTCCTGACTGTTGGAGATGTTTAGTACTTCCAGTTCTATTTTTTTCTTTTTATCCATAATCTTTTTCTGAGTGGTGACAACTGCCAACCACTTGCTTACTTACTTTTTATTTACTGCTTCTTCCGGCCGATGCTTGTACTTGAACACCAAGGCGAACAATATGCCGATGACCAGTGCGTAAGCAGCAAAAATAAGCCAAATCTCAGGCCACTCACGACTTACCAGTTTTCCGTCGGCATATACTGAGAAAGCATCTACTACGGCACCGCTGGCGTATCCTCCAATAATGGCGCCCAAACCGTTGGTCATCATAAAGAATAATCCCTGGGCACTGGCGCGGATATTGGAATTGGTTTCTTGTTCAACAAACAACGAACCCGAAATGTTGAAGAAATCGAATGCCATGCCATAAACAATCATGGATAGGATTAACATCCACAAGCCGGATCCCGGATCTCCAAAGCCGAACAATCCGAACCGGAATACCCATGCAAACATACTGATCAGCATAACCTGCTTGATTCCGAAATGTCTCAGGAAGAAAGGTATGGCAAGAATAAATAATGTTTCGGACATTTGTGAGATGGATAGCAGGATAACCGAATGTTTCACGCCAAAGGAATCTGCGTATTCCGGAATACTGGCAAAACTACCCAGGAAAAGGTCACCATACGTATTGGTAATCTGTAACGCTGCTCCCAGAAGCATGGAAAACAAGAAGAAAATAGCCATTTTCTTTCTTTTGAATAATACAAATGCATCCAGTCCTAAAGAAGAAAGCAGTGATTTGTTTCCGGTCTTGGCAGGCTTACATGCCGGCAGGGTGAAAGCATACAGCCCCAGCATTAATGCAGATGCACCACCTACATAAAGTTGGGCGCTTGAATTCTTGAATCCGGTAAGGTCTACTGCCCACATCGCACAGATAAACCCAATGGTTCCCCATACGCGAATGGGTGGGAAATCCTTGATCAGATCACACTTATATTGTTCAAGTGAATTGTACGAAACTGTATTGGCCAGTGATAAAGTAGGCATATATACCAATAAATTGAGTAACATTGCCCAATACATCTGGTCATATCCCGTAGCGGTAGAGGCATAGAAAAGGCATGCGGCTCCTATAATGTGGCAAAGTCCGTATAAACGTTCAGCATTGAACCATTTATCGGCGATGATACCAATGATGCCGGGCATAATTAGAGAGGCAATGCCCATGGTTGCGAAGATTGCGCCGATTTGGCCTCCTTCGAAGTGTAGTTCTCTACCCATGTAACCTCCTAATGAAATTAACCATGACCCCCATACGAAGAATTGCAGGAAGTTCATGATAATCAAACGAACTTTTATACTCATGACTTTTCTAATTTGTGTGTTTTCTTTTCACATTAAATAATAGATGCAAATATAATATTTTCGTTGATTGCGTGAGCAAGTTAATTAATAAAAAGCGCATAAAAGTGAAGAAAGGTGAAGAATAGATGATGAAAAGCGGAATGGCTAAGAGGTATATAAAAAAAGAAGGCTATCTATCCCAGACAGCCAATCTTTATTAACCTTAAATCTAATACCATGAAAAACACAGTGCAAATGTAGAGGTTTTATGTTATACAACATAACGTTTTACTAATTTTCTTCTTTGGTTTAACATCTTTTAGATTACAGGGCGGCTTTTGTCCCATTTATGAGAGAGTAAAGTGCATTTTTGGCAAAGATAGTATTAGTTAATCTTCTATCCCTTGCTTACCTTTGCTTCATAAATCGAGAAATGATGAAAAACAGAATCTTATTGACTGCTGCGTTATGTATGAGCATGATGGCACAGATTACTGCACAAGGTTACACTTCTTTGCGGGAGCAAATCCAGTTAGCGGGAGAGTGGGAGAGTTCTTTAGGCACCTGTCGCCTGCCCGGTACGACAGATGAAAACCGACTGGGTGAAAGAAACCGGGATACGCTGGTGACGTATCAGTTAACACGTCTCTATCCTTATAGTGGTAAAGTGATTTATACCCGTGAAATAAATATCCCTGAGAGTTTCCGGGGTAAGAAACTGTTTTTGATGATGGAGCGTACCAAACCAAGCACTGTGTGGGTAGATGGTGACAGTATCGGTAGCTATGGTCATCTGTATGCGCCTCACCGGTATGAGCTGCCTGCCCTGGCGGTAGGGAAGCATCAGCTGAAAATCAGGATCGATAACTCACCGACTTCTGTCCCTAAAGAAATACAGGGCTCTCATGCCTGGACAGATGCTACGCAAACGAATTGGAACGGCATTCTGGGAGAATTTTATATCGAGGCAGTTCCGGTTTCTTATATCCAGTCGGTACAGGTATATCCGGAAGTGGATAAGAAACAAGCATTAGTTATAGTGGAAGTCGATGCGGACAAAGACGGAAAAGCGATACTGGATGTCGATGGATATGCCTGGAATACTTCTGAAACACACACCTTGTCTCCCCAGCAACTTGCCGTGCGATTGAAGAAAGGACGAAATCGGATTGAGCTTCCTGTGAATATGGGTGATAAACCATTACTGTGGAGTGAATTTCATCCCGCACTTTACAAACTGAACATTGCGCTCCATGCCGGGAAAAACCGGGATAGCCGGATGGTAGATTTCGGTATGCGCAAGTTTGAAGTGGAGGGTACGCAATTTGTGATAAATGGTTATAAAACTTTTTTGCGTGGGAAACATGATGCCTGTGTTTTTCCCCTGACCGGTTACGGTCCGATGGATGTAGCGCCCTGGCAGCGTGTATTCCGCATAGCTAAACAATACGGTATTAATCATTATCGCTGTCATTCTTTCACTCCGCCGCGTGCTGCGCTGGAGGCTGCCGATATCGAAGGTATCTATTATCAGATTGAGTTGCCTTTATGGGGGTATATCAAGCGTGAAAATACGGTCCTGAACGATTTTCTGAAAAGGGAAGGGGACATGTTGCTGGAACACTTTGGGAATCACCCTTCATTTATGATGCTGGGTCTGGGTAATGAGTTGGATGTGGAGATAGATGTGGTGCGTGAATGGCTCGATGATTTCCGCAATCGGGATAATCGTCATTTGTATTGCTTCGGTTCCAATAATAACCTTGGTTGGAAAGGTCCGCAGGATGGAGAAGATTTCTTTGTGACCTGCCGTGTAGGTGGTGGAGACGGATATACGACTCATGTACGTACTTCCTTTGCGTACGTAGATGCTGAGAAGGGTGGCATTTTGAATAATACGCGTCCGGCTACGGATAAAGACTATTCCGGTGCCATTGCGCACTGTCCCCGTCCTGTAGTGGGGCATGAAAACTGTCAGTTTCAAATCTATCCCGATTACGGTCAGATAGCGAAATATACCGGGGTGCTTCATCCTTATAATCTTGAGATTTTTCGTGATCGTCTGAAAGAGAACCATCTTTCTTCTCAGGCAAAAACTTTTCACCAGGCTACCGGACGTTTCTCGATAGAGTGTTATAAAGCGGATATGGAATATGCTTTCCGTACTCCCGGTTTTGGTGGCTTCCAGTTGCTTGATTTGCAGGATTATCCCGGACAAGGTTCCGCATTAGTGGGTATTCTGGATGCCTTTATGGATAGCAAGGGTATCGTTGCCCCCGAAACTTTTTATGGTTTCTGTGCACCTCTTGTTCCTTTGGCATTGATGAAGGATCATTGTTGGCTGAATACTCAACCGCTTCACATAGATGTTGCTCTTTCTAATTATGTGGAAGGCGATTGGAATGAACCTGTCCGTTGGAGTTTAGCATCTGATAATGGCGGTTGGAAACGCGAAGGGCAATTGTCTGCTTCCGTCCCTCAGGGTGAAGTGGGACGTGTGGGGAGTATTGAACTTTCTCTCTCTGCGATAAAGGAAGCTCGGCGTCTGACATTGACTCTGTTCACAGGTGAGTATCGCAATTATTACCATCTTTGGGTGTATCCCGATGAATCTGCTGAATCGGAAGTTTCCGTCTATGTAACTTCCCGGTTGGATGGTGACTTAAAAAAGAAGTTGGAGAACGGTGCGTCTGTTTTGTTTATTCCTGAGCATGACAGTATTCTTGTGCAGAGTGTGAGCGGTATGTTTACTCCTGACTATTGGAATTTTTCAATGTTCAAGACTATCTCCGAGAATGCCGGAAAGGAAGTGTCTTCCGGAACACTGTCCATCTTGACCGATCCCATGCATCCGTTGCTGAAATACTTTCCAACAGAGAATCATAGTGATTGGCAATGGTGGAGCATTACCCGTAATTCACGCCCTATGATACTGAATGCGACTCGCGGTGAATACCGTCCGCTGATTCAGGTGGTGGATAACATCGAGCGGAATCATAAGTTGGGGTTGGTTTTCGAGTTTGCTGTCGGCAAAGGGAAATTATTAGTCTGCATGACGGATCTTCGCGCCATCGCTGATATGCCTGAAGGAAGGCAGTTCCGTACCTCCTTGCTACGATATGTAAAGTCTGACGCTTTCCGGCCTGTAGAGCAACTTACCTGGGAAGAGTTGAACGCACTCTTTCATGCCGATATCAATCAACGAATGATTATCGGGGTGAAGAATGAGTCGGATTATACGATAGGGAATGATTGATACAGGGTGTTTTGTTCTTTTTTTGTTCGCAATTTTGTGAATGATGTCATTCTAAATATGTATCTTTGCGACGAACAAACTACTGATTATGATAGTTACTTTTGATAAAGAATACCTTAAAGAACTTTATATTACCGGTAAATGCAGTGACAAGAAGCATCGCTTTCAGCCGGATGTGATAAAGCGGTATGCAAGATGCATTTATCGGCTGGAGGAGGCAAGCAGAGAAGAAGACTTATATAAGATTAGTTCTCTTAATTATGAAGTGCTTCGAGGCGATAAAGAGGGAATATCTTCAATAAGGGTTACTGATAAGTATCGTATTGAATTTACGATTTCATTAAATCCTGATATTGATGAGTTTTTTGTCAGAGTGTGTAATATATTGGAATTGTCTAACCATTATAAATGAGTAGAGTATGACTATGATTGCAAATAAATTAACTCCTTTCTATCCTATTCATCCCGGTGAGATACTGAAAGATGAAATTGAATATCGTAAAATCTCCCAGCGCGCCTTGGCCCGTCAGATGGGGATTGCTTATTCACAGTTGAATGAAATACTGAACGGTAAACGTCCGGTGAATGCGGAACTCGCCTTACTTTTTGAGGCGGCTCTGGGGCTTGACCCTGAAATGCTGCTTAATATGCAGATGCGTTACAATATGCAAGTGGCACGTGCTGATAAGAAAACGCAGGACCGCTGGAACGAAGTACGTAAATTGTGTGCCTCTTTTCTGTAACCTTCCGACGTTCGTTTGTACAAATAAAAAGAAAGAGGATGTGTCCAAAGTCACTTTGTGCATTTCGGGCGAATAATCATTCGACCGCACATAGCGCAGCATTTTGATACATCCTCCTCCTTTTTTTATTTTTGTATACTTTATTCTGCGTAGCGGAGTAATCAGTCTTTATAGTTTAGCTATTCCACATACAGCACCAACCCTTTCAGGTATTCTCCTTCGGGGTGGTAAATACTTACCGGATGGTCAGCCGGCTGCGTCAGTTGGTGCAGAATACGCACACTGCGACCTGACATTGCGGCAGCCGTAAAGACCGCCGTGCGGAAGTTCTCCTTGCTGACAGCTTGTGAGCAGGAGAAGGTGAATAGAATACCGCCCGGTTTGATCTTTTCGAAAGCTTTCACATTCAGCTTGCGGTAACCTTGCAGCGCATTGCGCAGGGCATCGCGATGTTTGGCAAATGCGGGTGGATCCAGAACTATCAGATCGTACTGGTCGCCCATACGATCCAGATATTTGAAAGCATCCTCGGCAAAAGCGGCATGGCGGGTATCACCGGGGAAATTCAATTCAATATTTTTGTTCGTGAGGTCAATAGCCTTGGCGGAACTGTCTACAGAATGTACCAGTTCGGCATTACCACGCATACCATAAACAGAGAAGCCACCGGTATAACAGAACATATTCAGCACAGAACGTCCGTTAGCATAGCGTTCCAGCAGTGCGCGGTTCTCGCGTTGATCCACGAAGAAGCCCGTTTTTTGTCCTTTCAGCCAGTCGATATGGAATTTTAAGCCATATTCCATTGCCACATTATCTGTGCTGCCACCTTTCAGGAATCCATTCTCAGGGTAGAGGTCGGCTTTGAAGGGGAGAGTCGTTTCTGATTTATAATAGATATTCTCTATTTTATCACCCATCACTTCACTCAGGGCATTGGCTATTTCCATGCGGTCGAGGTGCATACCGGCAGAGTGTGCTTGCATTACGGCCGTGCGGGCATAAATATCAATGATCAACCCGGGAAGGTTATCTCCCTCGCCATGTACCAGTCTGTAAGTGTTATTAGTCGGGTTTTCAGCAATGCCAATGCTGCGACGCATCTCATAGGCAATACTGAGTTTGCGTTTCCAAAAATCAGAATCAATAGCTTCATCCTGATGAAAAGAAAGCACGCGCACGGCGATGCTGCCTATTTGGAAATGCCCCTTGGCTATGAATTCCTTCTTGGAAGTGTAGATTTCAACTACTTCACCTTCTTCGGGTTCACCGTCGAAATGAGCGATGGCACCTGAAAACACCCAGGGATGGAAACGTTTTAATGACTCTTCTTTGCCGGATTTGAGATATACTTTGTACATGCGATTAGTGATTAGCAATTATGGGTTAGTGATTAATGATTCCTGGTTGGTAAGCGGTTCATCCGGTTCCAATTCATAGTCACCGGTAACTTTTAATTCCTGCAATCGGTTGTATATATTGAGGCATGCCCATGCATCGGTAGCTGCATACTGCTTTTGAGGTTCGGTCAGATGCTCAGCTTCCCAGTTGGAGAGGCGTTGTGATTTGGATATTTTCTCACCGAACAGGATACCATAGATTTTTTGCAGGCTCTTGTCCTGTATGCCGAACATACGGACATATTCTTGCAACTCGATACAGGAACGTTGTTCAAAAGGAGCGCGCTTGTGCAGCATCATAAAGTCGTCACGCAGCGAAAGGCCGACTTTGGTAACTGACGGACTTTCCAGCAATGAAATAATCGGAAGCGTCAGGCCGGTAAGGTTCAGGCGGAAAAGGAAGCAGTCTTCTGCAGAGGATACTTGCAGTAAGGCTACCTTATGTGATTGCCCTTTGGTGAATGACGGGCGGGTTTCGCTGTCAATTCCCAACAGAGGATACTTCTTAAGATAAGTCACAGCTTTTTCCGCTTCCCAGGGGGTTTGTACAAGATGTATTCGTCCCGGAAAGAGTACTTTGGGCATCTCTTTGATATCTTCCTTTTTAATCGTTTTTTTAATAACCATAATTTAAGTCTTTTTCGCAATCGCAATGACCATGATCGTGGCCATGACAATCACTTTCTCCTTCATCTTCAAAATCATCATCTTCCGGTTCGTCCTCTTCAGACTGGCGGTATTTTACGTCGTGCAATGCGCGAAGTGTGTTTACCAGGGTTTGTCCCCAGTATTCTTTGAACTGTTCCTGACAGATAGCCAGGGAGTCGTTCATTGTTTCGTTCAATCCCAACTGGAAGACGAAAATGAAATCTTTGATGGCCTGGTAAATATCTGCCAGGTCTTCGGAAATATTCTTCTTGATAGGCTGGTCGCTATAAACCATATCTTGTATGAACACGTCCAGATAGTCATCTTTTTCGGCAAGAATCCCGGCAAGGTTGATACGGAGCACTTCATACGTTTCTTCCGTTACGTAGCTTTCAGGAGCGTCGTCGCCTATTATTTCTGTTTCGGGCAACATGGCCGCCTTGAGGTAGAGCAACGGAAGTATCTTTAATGAGGTATCGACAAATGTGTCACGTTTCATCGTTTCCGCCTGCTCCAGGAATTTGCAGAATTCAGCAGCTACGGTGACGAATTCCACTACATTACGGTCGAATATCACTTGGCTTTCTTTTTTCATATATACTCGGTTTGAAACGCAAAGATAGTGTAAACCGAGTGCAGTAGCAAATTTATTTGCATTTTACTGAAATGCCGTTTCATTTATTATTACGTGATATTCCGTTCCCCGGTTTCTTCTCCGGCTGCTGATTCCAAGTTTGCGAAGTGTACGCCCGAAGTACGCGACTTTGTTGATGGCTAATCGGTCTTTAGTCTTTTTCTGGAGAAAGGAAAGTATTTCCATCGGTGTCATCCACGTTCCTTCGTCTTCTGTTTGTGCCGCCTGGAAGTGGCACAGGAAGAGTTGTTCCAATGGAGTAGGTTGTTCAAACTCTTGATTGCTCTGTTTCAGAATGGCCTCGTCGGTGTCGTCCAGCCAGTAGCGTTCACCTTGCGAAATGGCAGTCATGGCCTGGGCATAGAGTTGGCGGTAGTTGATGGTGACATTGGTGTTGATGGGACCGGTTACTTCGATACAGATAAAGCGCCGGCTGCCGCTGGGATCGGTCAGCAAGTCTTTTTGATTGCTGGTGCCTATGAAGGAGGCGTAGCGGCGTATCTCCTGAATGGCGGTTCCGTATGGCTTCCGCAGGTTGGCTACGGGTTTTTGCAACAGATGTTTCAGGAAACCTTGCTGGCTGACGCTGATCTGGTCGAACTCGTCAATGTTGATGAGCGCAAAACGATTCAGATACAGCTCTGCATCCCGTTTCTGGCTGAAATCAATACTGTCCGTATAGTAAGCCCGGAGTGCAGGAGGAATCATTTCACGGCAAAAAGTAGATTTATGAGTTCCTTGTGCTCCCACTAATATAGGCGATGTACTATTGGCATACATTTTATTTACTCCCCTCCAATGCGAAACCATATTAAGGAACCAGCGATGAAAAAGTAATTCCCAATGCGGATTATTGCAGGGAACCCTGTTGGCTAACGCATGGATACGGTCTTTTCCATCCCAATGTGGCAGGTGAAACAGAAACTCCTCCAACGGATTATAGATAGGCACACGGTTGGAGTGCAAGTAACGGTCTATGTCCCTGTCCCATACTCCGATTCCTTCGGATTGCGCATCCAGCATAATGCTGTTTTGTGCCCGTTTGTCGATGGGATGGAAATAGAACCGGAACGAGAAACGCTCCCGATATTCTACCTCTCCAATTTGCGTATTTTAACGGAACTCATAACGACGGTTCATAAATTCATCCATTTGCAGGCTAAGGCGTTGCTCTTTAGTCAGGCAGTTGCTTTTGGGCACTCCCTTACATTCTTTGTATACGTTTCTTATCATCTCGCGTATCAGCATCGGATTTTTTCTTTTGTAATAACGCATGATGGTTCGTCGGGTCACCTCTTCTTCCGGGATGCCGGAGTAGTAACAATTTTCGGCAAGCGGGACTACTAACGCT
>OWJI01002250.1_pt1 | contig 10781 bp, 7 predicted proteins | sample 1732541 | NCBI WGS metagenome assembly OWJI01 (sample SAMN05065727, study PRJEB22554) | human gut metagenome | biome: ENVO:2100002; feature: ENVO:00000062; material: ENVO:00002003 | host: Homo sapiens | place: USA
CGAGATCTGCGCATGTCTCGTGGGCTCGGAGATGTGTATAAGAGACAGGTTGTGCGGGGGCTGTTTTTGTGTTAAACTTCAAATATATAGAAAATATAATTATGAAACGGGAGAAGGATTATGACAGGCGATGCTGCAAAGAGGACTTTTGGCGAGAACTTCCTTCTTGAACTGCAGAAGGCGGAGAGCAGGGGGTTGTTGTTTGCCGTGGTGGAAGACACCGCCGCGCGTTTTTATCCGCAGTACAATCTGGAGGTTCAGCTCGGCAAGTTATCTGACTTTGATTCGGTGGCGGTTTATCAGGACAAGCTGGCGCGGGTGCGGATAGAATACAATGCCAAGGCGGTTCGGGACATTCATCAGCGGCTGGTAGGGCTGACCAACTTCGGCGAAGACAATTACAAATACAAGGAAAAGATCATTCGCAAGCTCAATCTCCTTATCAACAATCATCCCGCGTTGGACGAGATTGTTTATATAGCAATGGCTTCTTACATCGCCCGCGGTTACGGCAACGCTGAAAAGTTCAAACGCGAACTTAAGGAGCATATGAAAGACAACCGTCCGGCCGACGGCGTTTCCAAAATGCTGCCGATCAGCTGCGAAGCCGACGTGTGCAGTGTTTAACCAAATTTAAATGCAGCCTGTTTTACAATAGCTCCCGAGGATCAACAGAGGGAGCTTTTTTATGATTATCAAGACGATCGGCATTATGACCGGCAATTCGCTTGATGCCGCGGACGCGGTGCTGAGCGTTTTTGACGACGACGGCGGCGTTTGCGACCTGGCTGCTTTTTCGCTGCCTTATCCGCCGGCGCTGCGGGAGCGTTTTCTGCGGTTGAAAGAAAACATAAAATATTATGTTTCGATGGCGGAAACGGCGGCCGATCCCTTGTTTGCCGCAACGGTTGAGGCCTATACCCGTCTGGTTGCGGAAACGGTCAACCGCCTGCTGGAAACAAGCGGTGCCGACAAAAGGGAAATTGCGGCGATCGGTTTTCACGGGCAGACCTGTGACCATTTTCCGCCTTCGGCGGCCGGCGGCAGGGAACCTTATACGCTGCAGGTGGGCGATCCGCGGCTGCTGGCCGATTTGACCGGTATTCCGGTGATTTACGACTTTCGCTCCGACGATCTGATGAACGGCGGCGAGGGGGCGCCGCTGGCGCCTTTGCACAACCGCCGCATTGCCCGTATGATGCAAAACAAAGGCTTTGATTCGGTTGCCTTTTGCAACGGCGGAAACACCGGCAACATTGCCGTTATCGGCAGGGAAGAGGAAAGCAAAACGTCTGCCGTTGCGGGCTGGGATACCGGACCGTTCAATCATCTGCCGGATCTGCTGATGCGGGAATATCGGGGTCTGCCTTTTGACGAAAACGGCGCCTTCGGCCGCGGCGGGCAGATTCGTCCCGAACTGCTGCGGTGGCTGTTTAACGAAGCGGCGCTATCCGCCGGCGGAGAAAACTTTTATCTGCGCCGGCCGCCGAAGTCTTCCGATCCCCGCTGGTACAGAAAGATTTATGACGAAAATCTTTCCTTTGCCGACAATCTGCGGACGGCCGAATATTTAAGCGCGTACGGCTTTGTCTATAATCTCCGTTACGTACCCCCGGCAATGTCGCTGCCATCGCTTTATCTTTTGTTCGGCGGCGGCTGGAAAAATCCGCTGGTGCGCGGGGATTTTGAAAGTCTGCTGCAGGGGAAAGGGGTAATCCTGCCCGAGCATAAGGAAGTGTTTGCCGCCGTTTATGCCCGGTTGCCGAAAAAAACGACGGCGGATTGGGCCGACAAATTCGGTTTTTCCGGCGAATATATGGAAGCGCGCATTTTTGCCGACATGGCCTGTTGCAAAATTCTCAACCGGCCGTTTTCGCTGCCGGAAACAACCGGCTGCCGTACGCCGACGGTCGGCGGTATTTACGTTCTGCCGGACGGGGGCGGCGATTATCTGCTGACGGAACTGCTGCAACGCTGCGGCAATCCGGCGCGGCCGGAAAAAAATCCGCTGTTGTGGAGCCGCGCGGCCAAAGGCTGGCAGAAGTCATTTGCGGCAGCGGGCGAGAATGTCTAGTCCGCGGTCATAAAACGGCGTTTCCACCCGGCTCATGCCGAGCAGGGTATGAAAGACGTTGTCGTGCGAAAAGGCTTCGGAACGGATTTTGCGCACACAGTCGATGTCCAGTCCGTTGGCCTCGGCATACCCTTCGGAAAACCAGAACATGGCGGGAATGTGCTTTTGTACGTCGGGAGCTTCGTCATAAGGGGCGGAGTGCAGATAAACGCCGTTTTCACCAAGAGATTCCCCGTGGTCGGAGGTGAAGAAAAAGGCGGTGTCGTATTCATCCGACAAGGCTTTTAATTCGTCGATGGTGCGGGCCAGCATGTGCGAAGTGTAATAAACGGTGTTGTCGTATGTGTTTCTCAGTTCGTCCAGCGTGCAGTCCTGAAGAAATTCCCTGCGGCAGACGGGACGGTAAATTTCAAACTCTTTGGGGTAGCGGAGCGCATACAGCGGACCGTGGCTGCCGCGCTGGTGGAGAACGACCAGGGCCGGACGATCGAAACTGCGGACTTTTTCGGCAAAGTCGGTCAGCAGAATTTCGTCGGGACATTCCTTGACGTTGCAGAATCTTTCCTGTTCAATGCGGTTGCAATTGTCCTTGCAGTCGGTGTTGTTTTCCCGCCACAGCAGTTTGTAGCCGGCGCGGCTGATAACGTCGAGCACGTTTTCGGTGTATCTTTCGCTTTCCGGCTCGAATTTTTTGCGCGGGTAAGGGGAAAAGATGCAGGGCAGGGAAACGGCGGTGGCAGTGCCGCAGGAATAAAAATTGTCAAAGTAGACCAGTTCGTCCGCATATTTTGCGAGCGGTTCGTTGGTCGGCCGTTTGTATCCCGAAAGGGAAAAACTGGCGTCGCGGGCGGATTCGCCGATAACGACCACGATCAGGGCGGGCTTGCTTCCCTCTTTTTGCGGCAGCATGCGGGCGCCTTCGGAAATTGTCTTCAATTCTATTCCCCAGTATTTGGCCTTTATTTTGACGACCGAGATGACGGCGCCGATGTAATTGACGGGGATCAGCGCGTTTTTCAGATGTTTGTGTTCTTTAAGCGTGTCGGGGTTGTGCAGCAGGCCGCCGCCGATAATGCCGCCGGCAACGAGGGCAAAAATCAAACCTTGCGTCAGCTTGCCTTGGGCGTCGGCTTTCAGCGGTTTGAACGCGATGTCGGTTTTATAGATCAGATAAGAAGGGATAATTCCGAGCAGTATAAGATATAAGGCCATTTTAAGATTAAGCAAATCCGCCACTTCGTAAACATCTGTCTGGATAACGTTCATCAGCATAATCTTGTCGATGACGACGCCGTAGGCGTTCATGAAATAAAGCGCGGAAGCGTTAAGCAGGCAGAAGACGATTGCCAGCGGCTTGACCAGCGGGCGGATAAAAAGAACAGAAAGAGCTATGTTCAGAACAAGAAAAATGCAGACGACGATCAATGCCGCCGCAACAAACGAGCGGTCTTTTTCATAAACGGCGTTTATGAACGGGATATTGTAAGCCGCCATTACAAACAGAGCGTAGATAAAATTGAAACGGGAAGAAGAAAGCTGCCAGAAGTATTGAGGTAGTTTGATGAAAGACATTTTGTAGTTCCTTGAAGTTGTTGGTGGCGGGCGGTCAGAACAGTTCCCCCTGCGGATTGTTGTTCAGCGCGGCGATTGCTTCTTTAACGATGGCGACGGAAACGGCGCGTTTGTATGCCAGCGAAATGTTGTCGATTTCGTTGACCAGTTTTTCGGCATAGGCGAACGAACGCTGCATGTTTACCAGTATATACCTGATGATGTCAAGCGAAACGGTGATCTGCCGGTCCATAAAAAGCTTGATGATGAGTGCCGAGAGCAGTTCGTCGTCGGGTTCCGAGATTTCAACCGAAGGAATGATGTTCAGCCTTGAGCGCAGATCGGGCAGCCGGATGTCGAGCCGGGCGGGCGCGCGGCGGGACGTGAACAGGATGTTGCCTCCTTCGTTGCGGTAGAGGTTGTAAAGATGGAACATTGCTTCTTGATCAATCTCTTCGCTTAAGTTTTCCACCACCAGACAGCGGTGGCGCTCAAACAGCAGCGGCGGCAGTTCAAGCGTGATTTTGCCGGCTTCGATCCGCGGAATCTGATAAGGGTAATGCGTAAGCACCGACACCTTGTCGGAAAAAATGTGGGTCAGGTGGGTTTTTCCGCAGTTTTCCGGTCCGTAGACGCAAAGCGCGAAAAAAGGCCACTCCGGCCACCGGTCGACGGCGGCAAAGGCTTCGGCGTTGCAGGAAGAAACGATAAAGTCTTCCCGGCCCATGTAAGGGCGGTGGGGAAATTCCAAAGACAGCTGATTTTTGCCGGTCATGGTTTTCTATTCCTTGTTCAACACGTCAAATATCTTTTTGGTCAGGTCGCCGAGGCTGAACGGTTTGGCCATGAATTCGACCCGGTCGGCGGCGGAAAGTTCGTTTCGGGCAATTTCTTCCGAATAACCGGAAGCAAGAATAATCTTAATCCCGGGGATCAGTTCCTTTACCCGGTGAGCCAGTTCAATGCCGTTTAAGCCCGGCATGACCATGTCGGTAACGAGCAATTGAAAGTTACGTTCCTTTTCCAATTGTTCTAGCGCATTTTCGGCCGAATTGCAACCGATAACTTCATAGCCTTTTTTCTTTAAGGCACGAACGGCAAAGCTTCTGACCGAATCCTCGTCTTCAACGAAAAGGATGCGGATGCCGGTATGCAGACCGCCGTCGTTCGGGTTTTTGTCGATTGCCGAAACGTTCAGGCCAAAGATAAATTTCTGGTTTATCGGCAAAGAGGCGGCGTTTTGCTCTCTTACCGTCATTACCGGCGAACCGTCGGCAGAAGTTACTTCCGGCCGGCGGACGGCGTTTTCTTCCCCGTCGGTGTCGGTATTGTGTTCAAAACGCGGCAAATGGATCAAAAAAGTGGTGCCTTCGCCGACTTTGCTGTCCACCCGGATAAAGCCTTCGGTCTGGCGGACGATACCGTAGACCATGGCCAGACCGAGCCCGGTGCCGGAACCGACGACGTTTTGTTTGGTGGAGAAGAAGGGTTCGAAAATGCGGCTCAGATTTTCTTCCGCAATGCCGCAGCCGGTGTCGGAAACTTCGATAACCACAAATTCGCCGGGTTTGATGGTTTCCTCGCCGAACGGGCGGGGGTGGGTGATTTTTTCGGTGCGGGTGCTGATGGTCAGCGTGCCGCTGCCGTTCATGGCGTCTTTGGCATTAACCGCCAGGTTGATGATGACCTGAGAAAACTGAACGGGGTCTACGCGGATGTAGCCGAGGTCTGCGCCGTGATGAAACTTCAGGCTGATTTTTTCTCCGAGAACCCTTTTCAGCATCTGGCTCAATTCCATGAAGTTTTCGGTGACGTCGATCAGTTTGGGCTGCAGCGGCTGCTTGCGGGAAAATGCCAGCAGTTGGCGTACCAGACCGGCGGCGCGGTTGGCGTTGTTTTTAATTTGAATAAGGTCAGCAAACGAGGGGTCGCCGATGCCGTGGCGCTGCAACAGCAGGTCGCAGAAACCGATGACCGCGGTCAGGAGGTTGTTAAAGTCGTGGGCGACGCCGCCGGCCAGTTGTCCCATCGCCTGCATTTTTTGCGCCTGGGCGAATTTGATTTCGAGGTTTTTCTGTTCGGTGGCGTCGACCAGATAGATGACGAAACCGGCCGTCGGTTCGCTGCCGTAAAGGCTTTTCATCGGCGAAACGTAGGAAAGGGCAACCTTCGGCCCTTTGATCAGCGCCAGCTCCATGGAAGCGGATTTCTTGACGCCGCTTCTGATGTTGTCCAGTTCTATGCCGAGACCGTGACGGTCTGATTTCTTGATAAAATCCATCAGGTTGGCGTTGATCAGTTCAATGCCGTCCGCTTGCCGCAGAAAGGCTTCCGCCTGCCGGTTGCATTCGCGGATAACGCCTTCGTTGTTGATAAAAACAATGCCGACGGGCGCGAAGTCAAACAGCCAGCTGATTTTATCGACGGCGAGTCCGAGCTGCCGCCGGAGCAGATCGTCGGTGGGCAGATTGCAGACGACGGCGCCGCGGATTTTGATTTCGTTTTTTTCACGGAAGCTGTCCTGACAGAGAAAAGCTTCTTTGTCTTTGCCGTATTTGTCGGTAAAATGTACGGTTTTGTTCCATTTGCGGCAGGGGGGAACCGGTGAGTTGGGGCTCAGCAGTTCTTTCAGGTCGGTGCCGATCAGCCGTTCGCGGTCGGTTTCCAGCATTTTGGCAAAGGCATGGTTGCAATATTCGACGGTCAGACTGCGGTTGCAGATGTAAAGGCCGACCGGCAGATCGTCGGTAAAGTCGTGGAGGCCGCGTCGTTCTTCGCGGAAAATCTGTTCCAGATTGTGTTCGTTGGTAATGTCGCGGAAACTCCAGTAGAGAAAGGTGTCTTTGCGGATTTTTTTCAAAGCCAGCGAATTTTCGAACAAATCGGTTTTTTTTAGGGAAAGCGGCCGTAAAATAACCTCAAACCAGGTTTCGTTTTCCGGTTCGGAACCGAGTTTGAGCGAGAGAGTGACTTTTTCGCCGGAAAGATTTTGAAAGGCGTTCTTCAGCCGCTGAAAGGCCAGCGGATTGTTACGGTTGTCGGCAGACAGGCGGCTTTGCAGAAAGGCCAGAATGCTGCCTTCTCCGAACAGTTCTTTGGCCCGGTCGTTTTCAATCACCACCCGCCCGAGCGAGTTGTCAATGCGTTTGGCCTGACTGCTTAAGCGAATGATTTCATTGGCAAAGCCGCCGTAACTGATGGCTTTTTCGCCGGCTTTCAAGGTCAACAGCGACAATGCGAGCGCAAAAACGGTGATTGTCGCCGTCAACCCCAAAAGCAAAATCAGATGCTGCGGAAAAACGATTGACAGAATCAGCGCCGCGGTCAGGGCGACCAGCGAATAGGCCAATCCGATCAGTCTTTTTTGCAAAAGCCGGTCCGGCCGGGATATTTTGACGTTCTGCAGCATCTGCGGGGCAAAGTCCTAAGTGGTTACGTCGGCCTCTTTTTTGCCCGTGCGTTTTTCGATTTCGGCCAGTTCGGCGGCGATTTTCAGCAGTTCGCCGACCATCTGCCGCGGTTCGGCGTCAAGCTCGCTGCGGCTGAACTTTTCAATGTAGACGCGCAGCGTCGCACCGCTTGAGGAAGTGCCCGACAGACGGTAGACAATGCGCGAACCGTCGGTAAACAGAATACGCAGACCGTTTTGGGTCGAGGAGTGGTCGACCGGATCGTTGTATACGAAAGCTTCTGCTTTGGCAACTTCGTAAGAGCCGAGTTTTTGACCGTTCAGCGGCGGCAGTTTGGCTTCAAGGTCGCTCATCAGCTTGTTGGCCGTGTCGGTCGGAATGCCGTCAAAATCAAAACGCAGATAGTAGCTGCGGCCGTATTTCCGCCAGTGTTCGCGGGTGATTTCCTCCACGCTTTTGCCGGTGGCGGCTATGATGTTGAGCCAGAACAGAACCGCCCAGATACCGTCTTTTTCGCGGATATGGCTGGAGCCGGTGCCGAAGCTTTCTTCGCCGCAGAAAGTGATGCGTTTGGAATCCATCAGGTTGACAAAATATTTCCAGCCGGTCGGCACTTCGTAATAGCCGATGTTGCGGGCGGAGGCAACGCGGGCTACGGCGGTCGAGGTGGCCATTGATTTGGCAACGCCGTAAATGCCGCCTTTGTAGGCCGGAATAAGGTCATAGTTGTCGGTTAAAATGGCCAGGCTGTCGCTCGGCGTAACAAAGAATTTTTTGCCGAGGATCATGTTGCGGTCGCCGTCGCCGTCGTTGGCGGCGCCGAAGTCCGGCGCGTCGTCGGCATACATGATGTTGACCAGTTCTTTGGCATAAACCAGGTTGGGGTCGGGGTGAAGCCCGCCGAAGTCCGGCTTGGGCACGGCGTTTAAGACCGAGCCTTTGGCCGCGCCGAGGATTTCCTCGAAAATGCGGATGGCATAGGGACCGGTTACCGCGTTCATGGCGTCAAAACGCATGGTAAAGCCATTGGCAAACATTTTTTTGATCAGTTCAAAATCAAAAATCTTTTCCATCAGTTCGACATAATCGCTGATCGGATCGACGATTTCGATTTCCATACCCTCAAGGTTTTGTGTGCCGAGACGGCTGAGGTCAATGTCAGCCGCGTCGACGGTTTTGAATTCGGAAATGGTTTGGCTGACGGCAAAAATTCGGTCGCTGACCCGGCTTGAGCACTGGCCGCCGGTTTCGGTGGCGAATTTGATGCCGAAGTCGCCGTTTTCGCCGCCCGGGTTGTGGGAAGCGGAAAGTACGAATCCGCCGTCGGTGCGGCGTTTTAAGATCATGTTGGAGGAAGCCGGCGTCGACAAAAAGCCGTTTTGGCCGACGATCAGTTTCTTAACCCCGTTGGCGGCCGCCATCTTGATCAGTTTCTGGATGGCGATGCTGTTGTAAAAACGGCCGTCGCCGCCGACGACAAAGGTTTTTCCCGCCGGGTCGATGGTGTTGAAAATGCTTTGCAGGAAGTTTTCGAAGTAGTGTTCCTGCATTACGACTTTGGATTTTTTCCGCAAACCCGCGGTGCCCATTTTCTGGTCCGTGTAAGGGGTGGTTGCAATCACTTGTATCATAATCTCTCCTTAAAAATACGTGTTGACATGATAGTGGACAATTTAACACCGTTTGGTGCCAACTCAAGAGAAAGCTCGGTTTTACTAACCGCTATTTTAAGCCGGTGCGGATCAGGGGCAGATGAATTCGGCCAGGCTTTTGATTTCCTGCTTGGCAGCGATATGGGAAACGCTTAAGCGGCATTTTAAGGCTTCGTGACTGAGATCCAGCACCGTCAGCCCCTGCAAAAACAGTTCCTTGTAGATGACGCGGTCGCGGATCGCCGGCGCCACGCGGAAGCCGTAGGTTTTGGCTGCTTTTTCCAAATAGCCGAAAACCTGGTTTTTGTTGCGGGAATTGAGTGAAGATATTTTGTTGCCGACGACGATCCAGTTGAGCATCGGTTTGCCGAGCGCGGCCAGATATTTTTTTACTTCCCATATGTATTGGGCGTAACGGCCGGCGTGGCGGTCGTCGGGGTGCGCAAAGTCAATTTCGGAAATGACGTTTAAGTCGATCAGGCTGTCGGACATCGGCGTGATCAGCGTGTCCGCAAATTTGTGCGCTTCTTCGAAAAGGTAGTTCTTGTTGCCCGGCGTGTCGATGATAACGGCGTCAAAAGCCGGCAGCAGCGCTCCGATTTCGTGTGCCGCCTGTTCCCGGTGGGCGGTGAACTGTTCCGGCGTTTCGGCCGGTTCTATCGTCAGCAGTTCGGGAATCGGCAGTTTCAGGTCGTTTTCGCGGCAGAAACGGCGGCGGTTTTCGATATAGTGGGTAAGGGTGCCCTGGCGTCCGTCCGTGTCGACGACCGCTACCCGGAAACCTTCCTGCATCAGCTTGATCGCCAGGTGCATGGATATGGTCGATTTGCCGGTTCCGCCTTTTTCGTTGCTGACAACGATTACATGAGCTTTGCTGTTGGTCATTTCCTTATTTTTCCGCCATCGTCAGTTGTACATTGCCGTTCATCGGCATGACCATACACGATTTGTTTTCTTTTTGCAAATCCTTACATATTTTTTGTGCATCGTTTTTGGTGAGGTTGACCAGTTTTGAACGGTAAACGATGATGGCGTTGTTTTCCGCCGGTTCAACCTTGGCGTTGCGGCTGTTGAGATTTTCGTAACGGCGGCGGATTTTCTGCGCATAGACGCGGGCTTTGGCATAGTTGCTGAACGCGCCGATCTGAACCGCCCATATGGCGTCGGGACGGTTTTCCGTTTCTGCCGCGTCATCGCTTTTCTTTTCGTTTTCCCTGACGTTGTCGAGCAGAAAATCGCTGTTTTCCAGTTTGACGTAAGTGGTCGTCGCTTCCGGCGAGCGGTTTGCCGCCAGTTTGTTAAAGCCCTGTTCCATCAGCCGGGCAACGGTCCGGTCGCGCTCTTCCTGAGTGTTGTGTCCCATGGTGACGGCAATCACCCGTTCGCCGTCGCGCTGGGCGGAGGTGACGATGTTGAAGCCGGCCGAAGCGATGTAACCGGTTTTCATGCCGTCGGCGCCTTCAAAATTTTTCAAAAGATGGTTGTGGGTGTAATAGGTTTTGCCTTCATAGGAAAATTCCCGGCGGGCGAACAGGTCGTAGTATTGCGGAAAATGAAAATAGACGGCGGCGGCCAGAGTGGCCATGTCGCGGGCGGTGGTTACCTGTTTGCTGTTGGGCAGGCCGGAAGCGTTTTTGAAAACAGTGTTTTTCATGCCGAGGGCTTTGGCCACTTCGGTCATCTTTTCGGCAAACCGGGCTTCGCTGTAGCCGAGGCCTTCCGCCAGAACGGTGGCGCAGTCGTTGGCCGATTTGACGATCAGGGCGTCAATCGCGGTTTCCACTTTGATTTTGCCGCCGGCTTTTAAGCCGAGGCGGGAAGGGGAACGGTTGGCGGCGGCAGCGGAAACGGGCAGTTCGTCGTCCATCTTGATCAGTCCCTTTTCCAGCGCTTCAAAGGTGATGTAAAGCGTCATCAGTTTGGTTAAGGATGCCGGATGGTGCACCGCGTTCGGGTTTTTGGAAACGAGCACTTCGCCGGTTCTGGCGTCGATGACGATGCCTGAAGGCGCCGGTCGCGCGGCGGCCGGAAAAGTGAACATGACTGCGGCGGCCAATGACAACTGTCTCTTATACACATCTCCGAGCCCACGAG
>OWJI01002256.1_pt1 | contig 10771 bp, 10 predicted proteins | sample 1732541 | NCBI WGS metagenome assembly OWJI01 (sample SAMN05065727, study PRJEB22554) | human gut metagenome | biome: ENVO:2100002; feature: ENVO:00000062; material: ENVO:00002003 | host: Homo sapiens | place: USA
GCATATACTATCTGAATTGCAATAACAAATATGATGTACGCCTTAATCAGATACAATATTTTTTTAAAATTATACTGCCCGTTTTTATATATTTTCTTTGCAAAATAACCTGACACAAATACAAAAAGCGGCATATGAAATACATAGATCAGGCGCTTTACCACCACAAGAACACTTTCTCCGTGGATAGGGAGCAAAAAATGTCCCAGCACGACTAAGAATATCAATACCGCTTTCAAATTATCAAAAAAATAATCTCTCTCTTTATTCATTCGACACATCCTCTATTACCGAGAATGTATTATAGAACTTTTGCCGAAAAAGTCAAGAACTATTACGCTTTTTGTTGAAACATTCCGTAAAATACCGCATCGGTATGTTTACGGATTTCCCCAAAATCATGGTATGGCACTTTCATGTTCCAGAAACACAGATGAGTGGAATGATTAATTTCCTCCATCACAGACAAAACTCCCGGCTGATCGGATTTCGTGATATAAAAAATCACGGAATCGAGAATCTTTTTTTCACTGTAACTATATTCAATTTTCTTACGCGTATAGCGAAATTCCGGTGTACAATCGTATTGTCTGAGTTTCAACTCAATCAATGCCCGGATTCCCTGCATGGTATAAATAGAATACGGAGCTTCAAATCCAAACCAGAAACCTTCTTTCTGGTAGAAACTCAGTTCCGTAACATCCGGCCGCATATATTCTTCCCGCGCAACAACACGGATTCCGTCTGTATAATAAAATGTTTCTTCCGTATACACCATGATCGACGGCATAAAATCACCTCATCTGTACAATGTGCCAGTCATCTGTTCGTATCTTATTTGCGAAGAACAAAATCAGATACCATCTCATCCAGACTTTCAGCAGATGCAGAAAGTTCTTCACTGGTTGCAGATACTTCTTCAGAAGTAGCAGAATTAGACTGCACAACCCCGTTTACCTGCTCAACAGCAGCGGAAATCTGCTTTACCGATTCTGCCTGCTGATCAGAAATCTGACGGATCTTAGCCACCTCCATAACAACCGCATCCAGCTGTTCGATCATTTCCGACATAAACTGGGAAGTCTCATCTGCAACAGAGCTTCCGACACCCACCTGATTCAGACTGTTTGTCAGCATGACACGGGTTTCTTCTGCCGAAGAAGCACTCTCTTCCGCAAGGTTTTTAATCTGTTCTGCAACAACCGCAAATCCTTTTCCTGCTTCACCGGCACGCGCAGCCTCAATGGATGCATTTAAAGACAACAGGTTTGTCTGGCTGGCAATGCTTTCAATCTTTCCGATGACAACCTGGATATCATTGGTGGTCTCTGAAATATGCTGCATGGCTTCGACCAGTTCTTTCATCTTTGCACTTCCGCTGTCTGCCTTGATTGCAACCCGCTTTGCCTGGTCATGTACACTGTCTGTAGACTTTGTATTTTCTTCGATATGTGTAGCAACCTCGGCAACCGAAGATGTCAGCTGCTGTACTGCCGCTGCCTGATCGGTAGCTCCCTCTGCCAGTCCCTGCGCACTCTGTGCCAGCTGGTCAGCTCCTGCGGATACCTGATTGGAAGATTCCTGTACATTTTTGATCGTCTGGCTCAGATTATTTTCTGTCGCTTCCAGTTTCTTTAAAATTTCACCGAAATTTCCCTGATAGGCTTCAATATCATGGGATCTCGCATCAAAGTTTCCTTTTGCAAACTCTGTAAGGAGCTGATTGATATCGTCCACAACACCCCTTAAATAAAAAGATGTATTGCGGAAACTTTCTGCAAGCTTTCCCAGTTCATCTTCCCCCTGATAAGAAATATCAATTTCGAGATTTCCGTGTGCCATGTCATCTGCGGCCTTTTCTATCTGGTCTAACGGTTCAAGAATATTTTCTGTCAGTTCCTGAATGATCATTTTGGAAAGCAATGGCATACCAACTACTGCAATGACAGGAATGATAATCCATACCGGATGTCCAAATACAAGCATTAAAATTGCAAACAGAATATTGTTCACCAGTAAAATTGCAAAAATTGCTTTCATAATCATTTTCAGCTTATCCGCAATTTTCACATCTTGAAAGTAATTCTTACGCATACGTTTCCTCCTATGTATCGTATACTATTTGTCTATAATTCTACATCGAAATGTACATAATAGCAAGCAGAATTATCCAAAAATTATACAAGTCTGTCCAAAACTGCTTGAGATCTGCAGTTCCACACACGGAGCATCCGGATCACTGCTGCCCTGACCTTTACATTCCACATGTCCGCCTGCATTGCTGTGTTCAAAGTATCATGTGCATTTTGCTTGCCACCAGATATACCGCAATAAAAATAAGAATAACTGCGTGAAGCCCACAAGAGGTAAAAAAGGAGCCATCTGTTTCAGATGACTCCCAAAAATCATATGGCTATGCACCAGCCATAAGTCTCTATTTTACTGTACGGACAGATAAGAATATCCCATCAGACTTGTATCCACGTCATGTGCCACCTCACGGCCCTCACGAATTGCCCAGACAACCAGTGACTGTCCTCTGTGCATATCTCCCGCAACAAATACGTTCTTTACATTTGTTGCATATGTTCCAGGCTCTGTAGCTACATTTGTTCTCTGGTTCAGCTCTACACCGAATGCCTTTGCAATGTATTCCTCTGTTCCAAGGAATCCTGCAGCGATCAGTACAAGTTCTGCCGGAATCTTCTTCTCGGAACCTGCAACTTCCACCATATTTCTGCGTCCGGTCTTCTCATCCACCTTGCTCTCAAGTCTGACGATTGTCAGACCATTCAGCTTGCCGTTCTTATCCTTATGGAATTCCTTTACGGTTGTCTGATAGATTCGTGGATCTGTACCGAAACATGCAATCGCTTCTTCCTGGCCATAGTCGGTCTTTAACACCTTCGGCCACTCCGGCCATGGGTTATTTGCTGCCCGCTCTGCCGGTGGACATGGCATCATCTCCAGCTGGGTTACAGACTTTGCACCCTGACGGATAGCCGTTCCCACACAGTCATTTCCGGTATCACCGCCACCGATGATCACAACATTTTTTCCCTTTGCGGAAATAAATTTGTTGTCCTTAAAATTGGAATCCAAAAGGCTCTTTGTGTTGCGTGACAGATAATCGACTGCAAAATAGATTCCTTCTGCATCACGACCTGCTGCCTTGATATCACGCGCATGCTTTGCTCCACAGCAGAGGATGACTCTGTCATACTCTTTTAACAGCTCTGCACTCTTGACATCCACACCGACATTACAGCCTGTGATAAACTTCACGCCCTCTTCTTTCATAACATTGATCTTACGGTCAATGATCTGCTTTTCGAGCTTCATATTCGGAATACCATACATCAGAAGTCCGCCGACACGGTCATCTCTCTCATATACCGTAACCTCATGTCCTCTCTGGTTCAGCTGATCTGCTGCTGCCAGTCCGGAAGGACCGGAACCGATGATGGCAACTTTCTTTCCGGTACGAACCTTTGGAATATGTGGTCCGGCATAACCTTCTTTGTATGCCGTCTCAATGATTCCATGCTCATTGTCCCGGACAGATACCGGATCTCCCCAGTGTCCACAGGTACATGCCTTCTCACACAAAGCCGGACATACACGGGAGGTAAACTCCGGGAAATTATTGGTCTTGTGCAGACGGTTATATGCCTGCTGATAGTTTCCGGTATAAAGCAGATCGTTCCACTCCGGTACCAGATTGTGCAGCGGGCAGCCGGAAGTCATTCCGGCAACTGTCATACCCGACTGACAGAACGGGACACCGCAATCCATACAGCGCGCTGCCTGCTCTCTTTGTTTTTCTTTGGAAAGGAAGATGTGGAATTCATCAAAATTTTTGATTCGTTCCTTTGGTTCCACCGAACGCGCCTCACATCTGTCGTATTCCATAAATCCTGTTGGCTTTCCCATTGTTTCTTCCCTCCTTATGCTCTCGTGCTGGCATAAAATGCCTCAATCTGTGCCTGCTCTGCATTCAGACCTTTTTCTTCCATCTGAACGATTGCCATCTGCATACGGTTATAATCATATGGGATGACTTTCTTAAACTTCGGCAGATACTCACTGAAGTGATCGAGAATTTCCTTACCTTTTTCCGAATTGGTCAGGGTAACATGTTCTTTGATCATTTCTTTGAGCTCTAATACGTCATATTTATTGGTGACTTCCTCACTGAATACCATAGACTTGTTGGTACGCATGTACAGATCGTTGTCCTCATCCAGTACATAAGCGATACCACCGCTCATACCTGCGGCAAAGTTCTTTCCGGTTTTACCAAGGATAACAACACGACCGCCCGTCATATACTCACATCCATGATCGCCGACACCCTCAACAACAGCAGTAGCTCCGGAATTTCTGACACAGAAACGTTCTCCTGCCACACCATTGATGAATGCCTTACCGCTTGTCGCACCGTACAGTGCTACGTTACCGATAATGATGTTCTCATCCTTTTTGAAGTTTACTCCTGCCGGTGGATAAACGATCAGCTTTCCGCCGGAAAGTCCCTTTCCGAAATAATCGTTGGAATCTCCCACCAGTTCGAGTGTCAGTCCCTTTGGAATAAAGGCACCAAAACTCTGTCCGCCGGCTCCGCTGCATTTAATAATGAAAGTATCCTCATCGAGTGTATCGTCGTACTTCTTTGTAATCTCTGATCCGAAGATTGTTCCAAGCGAACGGTTTACGTTTGTTACTTCGGTATCGATCATACGCTTCTGCTTCTTATCAAGTGCCGGCTTTAACTGTTTTAAGAACTCCGTGATATCTTTGGTCTTATCCAGTTCGAAATCATATACCTGCTTCGGATCAAAAATAACCTTCTGCTTTGTTCCTGCAAACGGATTATTTAAGATATTGCTCAGGTCAAGCTTTGCTTCACGCTCGGACAGATCTCCGCGAACCTTTAAGAAATCGCTTCGTCCGACGAGTTCATCCACTGTGCGGACACCAAGTTTTGCCATGTACTCCCGAAGTTCTTCTGCGATAAAGCGCATGAAGTTCTCAACATACTCCGGTTTTCCTGCGAAACGCTTACGAAGCTCCGGATTCTGGGTTGCAATACCTGCCGGACAGGTATCCAGATTACATACACGCATCATGACACAGCCCATGGTTACCAGCGGAGCGGTTGCAAAACCAAACTCTTCCGCGCCAAGACATGCAGCAATGGCCACGTCTTTACCACTCATCAGCTTTCCGTCTGTCTCAATTCTTACTTTATTACGCAGTCCGTTCATAATCAGTGTCTGATGCGTCTCTGCCAGACCAAGTTCCCACGGAAGACCTGCGTTGTGGATGGAACTGCTTGGCGCAGCACCTGTACCACCGTCATATCCGGAGATCAGGACAACCTGTGCACCGGCTTTTGCAACACCGGCTGCTACGGTACCGACACCTGCCTCGGAAACCAGTTTTACGGAAATTCTTGCATCGCGGTTTGCATTCTTTAAGTCAAAGATCAGCTGTTCAAGATCCTCGATGGAATAAATATCGTGGTGTGGTGGCGGGGAGATCAAAGATACACCCGGTGTGGAAAGTCTTGTCTTGGCAATCCATGGATATACTTTCTTACCCGGAAGATGTCCACCTTCACCAGGCTTTGCTCCCTGTGCCATTTTGATCTGGATCTCCTGCGCACTGGTCAGATAACGGCTGGTAACACCGAAACGTCCGGATGCAACCTGTTTGATTGCGGAACAACGGTTCTTTCCGTCCGGTCCGACGGTCAGACGATCCTTGTCCTCACCACCTTCACCGGTGTTTGACTTACCGTGTAAGTGATTCATGGCAATGGCAAGTGTCTCATGTGCTTCCTTCGAAATAGAACCGTAAGACATCGCTCCGGTCTTAAAACGTGTCACAATAGAATCTACGCTTTCCACTTCCTCAAGCTTCACACCCTTCTTCGGGTACTCAAAATCCATCAGTCCACGCAGGTTCGTATGCTTTTCTTCTTCATCTACCAGACTCGTATACTGCTTGAACATCTCATAGTCCCCACGTTTGGTAGACTGCTGCAGCAGATGGATGGTAGCCGGATTGTACAGATGCGCATCGGCTCCGCTTCTCATCTTGTGGCGCCCCTTGCTGTCAAGGGTTACATCGGTTTCAAGTCCCAGCGGATCATAGGCTGCGGAATGAAGCGTATTGACATCATTCTCGATATCCTTGATGGAAATTCCGCCGATGCGGCTGACCGTATTGGTGAAATACTTGTCAATGACATCTTTATCAATACCAAGTGCCTCAAAAATCTTGGAACCCTGATACGACTGGATCGTAGAAATACCCATCTTGGCTGCAATCTTTACAATACCGGTGATAATTGCATGGTTATAATCATCAACTGCGGCATAATAATCTTTGTCTAACATGTGCTCGTCGATCAGCTGTTTTACGGTATCCAGTGCCAGGTATGGGTTAATTGCACTCGCACCAAAACCAAGCAGTGTTGCAAAATGATGTACCTCACGCGGCTCTCCGGATTCGAGAATCAGGGAAAGGGAAGTACGTTTCTTTGTCTTTACCAGATACTGCTGCAATGCAGATACGGCAAGCAGGGAAGGAATTGCCACATGGTTATCATCCACGCCTCTGTCGGAAAGGATCAGGATATTGGCTCCGTCTCTGTATGCACGATCCGCCTCAATAAAGAGACGATCTACGGCTTTCTCAAGACTGGTATTCTTATAATAAATAATCGGAATGGTTTCTACCTTAAATCCGTCTACTTTCATATTGCGGATTTTCATCAGGTCTGTGTTGGTCAGAATCGGGTTGTTGATCCGAAGTACTTTACAGTTCTCCGGCTTTTCCTCTAAGAGGTTTCCGGCAGATCCGATATACACCGTCGTAGAAGTAACAACCTCCTCACGGATGGAATCGATTGGCGGGTTGGTTACCTGTGCAAACAGCTGCTTAAAATAGTTAAACAGCGGCTCACGGTTTCCGGACAGTGCCGCAAGCGGTGTATCCGTACCCATTGCTGCGGTACCCTCAATGCCGTTCTTTGCCATCGGCAGGATGGAATCCTTTAAGGACTCATACGTGTAACCGAATGCCCTTTGCATTCTCTGGCGTTCTTCCTGTGTGTATTCCGGCACACGCTCATTCGGGATTTTTAAATCCTTTAACATGACGATGTTGCTGTCAAGCCACTCACCATACGGACGCTTATCCGCATATCTTTCTTTTAACTCATCGTCATCGATCACACGGCCCTGCACGGTATCTACAAGAAGCATTTTACCAGGGCGCAGACGGTCTTTTGTCACGATATGGGTCGGATCAATATCGAGAACTCCGACCTCGGAAGAAAGAATCAGATAATCATCGTCTGTAATGTAATAACGGGATGGACGCAGACCGTTACGATCAAGAACCGCTCCCATCATATCTCCATCGGAGAACAGGATGGATGCAGGCCCGTCCCAAGGCTCCATCATAGTTGCATAATACTGATAGAAATCTTTCTTTTTCTGTGTCATCACGGCGTTGTTTGCCCATGGCTCCGGAATCATGATCATGACTGCCAGTGGCAGATCCATGCCACTCATCACCAGAAACTCCAACGTATTGTCCAGCATTGCGGAGTCAGATCCTTCGGTGTTGACGACCGGAAGTACCTTCTGGAATTCCCCGCGCAGCTTGCCGGATGCCATCGTCTCTTCCCGGGCAAGCATCTTGTCTGCATTACCGCGGATGGTGTTGATCTCACCGTTATGTACAATAAAACGGTTTGGATGTGCTCTCTCCCAGCTTGGATTTGTGTTGGTAGAGAAACGGGAATGTACGGTTGCAATTGCAGACTCATAATCCTTATCCTGCAGATCGGAGAAGAACTGTCGCAGCTGCTCTACAAGGAACATTCCTTTATATACGATCGTTCTGCTCGAAAGAGAAGCAACGTAGCTGTCATCGTTGGACTGCTCGAATACACGGCGTGCCACATACAGCTTGCGGTCAAAATCAAGTCCCTTCTCCACATCTTCCGGTCTTTTGATGAACGCCTGCATGATGCATGGCATGCATCCTCTGGCCTTGTCGGAAAGCTTGTCCGGATGAATCGGTACCTGTCTCCATCCGAGGAATTCCATTCCTTCCTTCTCGACAATTACCTCAAACATCTTCTTTGCCTGATTGGTCTTTAACTCATCCTGTGGGAAGAAAAACATTCCGACGCCGTAATCTCTCTCTTCTCCCAGCTTAATTCCAAGCGGCTCTACCGCTTTCTTAAAGAACTTATGGGAAATCTGAAGAAGAATACCAACACCATCTCCGGTCTTTCCGTCGGCATCTTTTCCGGCTCTATGCTTTAAGTTCTCAACAATTTTCAAGGCATTTTCCACGGTCTGGTGGGTCTTGATCCCTTTGATGTTTACCACAGCACCAATTCCGCAGTTATCATGTTCGAAACTCGGATCATATAATCCTTTGGCGGTTGCTGTGCTCTCATTCCATTGCTCTTTCATAGAACTATCCTTTCGTTGTAAATCATTCATGAGTTGCTTTTTCTTAACTGATTCTCATTTTACTCCTATGACCGCCGCTTGTAAATCACTTTTTTCGTTCTATTGTCTGATATTTTGTCTATTATTTATTCAGCGCAGTATTGTCAGATAATACTTTGTTTTTTCTTATATATTAACCGTTTTTCAAACAATAAAGCGGTCATATTCATGAAATATTTTTTCATAAATATGACCGCATTTTCTGTTTTTATTAAGTTGTTTTTATTTTACAAACAATTTATATCTGAAATTCATTCACCGTCTGCTGCAATGTTCCGATGCTGTCCAAAACCTTTTCCCATAACTTTTCCTCCTTGGTATTTTTATATTTTAACACTACTATACTTTAATGCGATAAACAAGTAAAAAGAAAAAAGGCATCTGATTTTTTCAAATCAGATGCCTTTGAAACGCTCTATGCCTGCCGGTCAATCACCTTTCCTGTCCGGTAATAGGTAAAATCAGCAGTAACCAGAACTCTTTGATTTTCATCCATAAGTTTCACGGTATATACGCCGATCCGTCCTCCCTGTCTTTGTACTTCCGCTTCACCGTACACGTAGCCGGTATCTTTCACAGCCTCCAGATAATTCATTTTCCCGTCAATCGTTGTAACATAATTGCCATAGGTGGATGCCGCCACACCGGCAAGTGTATCGGCAAGTGCATACGAACATCCGCCATGCATTCCACCGTAAATATTCGTAAAATGCTCATCCATGCGCATTCTTCCGTAAGCATAGCCTTCCCGCACTTCCAGCAGTTCCATTCCCAGAAGCTGTGCAAATGGATTTTTCTCCAAAAGCCGGTTCAGCTTCTGTGGTGTCAGTTCCTGTGGCTGCTGTGACTGTTGTACTGCCTTTTGTTCTGTTGTTTTCACGGCAGAAATATGTTTGTGTTTCTTACTCATGTTTTCTTCCTTTATTGATGTTTTTTATCTGTCCTGCCTCTATCTGCTTTTCAGATATTTCTATATCTCTGTACATAGCAATCTGTCTCATGGTTGACTCATAAATCTCCATGCTCATAATTACCATATCTCCATAGCCATTTTTCGTAACATAAATTGGCTCCTCTGTCTTATGACACATATCAGATATCTCCGATGTATTCTTCAAGTCTTTAATTGGAATTATTTGTGGCATAACATACACCTCCTTACTTACGTCCTAATTGTACCATAATTATACCCTTTTTCAACTTAATTATTGTTTATTTGATTTCCCATTCAAGTTGTGAACGAGCTCCACCATAAAATCCTGCATCTGCAAATAAATCCCCAGGTCTATCCATACAACCAAATAAAAAAGGGGATACAGTGCATCTAAACTATATACCCAAAATAAAAAAGACAGACAATGACATATGTCAACGTCCGTCTTCTTCATCCATTTTTCAATTATCAGCTCCTACATATAGCAAAACGAACATCATAAACCGGACAGATTAGTTTTCATCCTGCATTTTTGCAAGTTTCTTCGCCTGGTCGCCCTCACGAAACGATTGCCTCATCGATTGTAGGCTCGGAGCAAATGCCTCCATGCCATAAAAAGGCTCGAAACGTGTGCCTCCAACGAAACAAGCACGAAGCAATTACCTCTTTATAAAATTCTGCAATTTGCATCAATTATTCTCAAATCAAAGAGATATCCCATTACATTTTCCTATTTCGTTTATTGAATTACAAATTATCTTTCAGTAAGGCAGACAATTTTTCTGCCTCATCGTGAGTAAGCGTTACCCCTTTTCCCATTTTCTCATGCTCAGGTGCCCAATCCCTGATATCATACTTAAGTTCTCCACCATTCCATGAAATCTTGTTAAGTTCCTTTGTCCACCCCTTGGCACTCTCTGAAAGAGTGCCAATATGTTCAACTATTTCATATTTGAAATCTGCCATATACTTTCTCTCCTTTATATCTGCATACCCGTTACACTTCTCAAATATTCATCAAATTTTTCATCCAAAATTCCTTTATGCCTACTTACATACTCTGATACAAATGATGCTACCCAATATTGGGAACCATCTGGCGGAGTATCTCCGCAATCTAAATAATCAATGTAATCTTCTGACATAATTAATCCCGGTCTTATCAAAACTAATACCATCAAAAATGACATCGTTATATATGTAATTGTCTCTCCAAATTCTTTGCAATATTTTGAAATATTGCTATGTGTATCCACTGTCTCTTATACACATCTCCGAGCCCACGAGACATGCGCAG
>OWJI01002271.1_pt1 | contig 10724 bp, 9 predicted proteins | sample 1732541 | NCBI WGS metagenome assembly OWJI01 (sample SAMN05065727, study PRJEB22554) | human gut metagenome | biome: ENVO:2100002; feature: ENVO:00000062; material: ENVO:00002003 | host: Homo sapiens | place: USA
TGGAAATGTGGAACTTGTATTTACCCATGCATCAGATTACACGATTGTTGTTGATACCAAGATTATGAGTGATAACGGTCAGGCAGACAACAAAGCTGATGAAACCATTCCTGCGTCTAAGACAGATGACAGCACTTCAAAATATACATGGAATAATACGATAATCATTATTATAGGTATCTGTATTATGCTGATTGTTATTGGAGCCATATTCTATGTAAGGAAAAAGAGTGGTTCAGAAGAATAAGTATCTGACATAGTAATTGAATAAAAGTGTGAAGGTGGGAGCGTAAGCGCCCACCTTTTACAGTTGAAGAAGAAAAAATCTATTACAGCTCCGTTGCCCCAACAGAACAGGCAGAAACGGTGACCTTTTTATCGTTTTGTGACTTGTGCAGCATAATAAAAAGGAATTATAATCAAGAAGGAAAAAACGCTTTTTTCGAGCGATAGAAAGGAAAAAATATGGAATATTCGGCAATTCTTCATGATATGGATAAAAGATTCTGCTATGCAATCGATAAGGATTTATTCGTGATACGTGTGCAGGTAAAAAAAGATGATATAAAAGAGATCATTCTCCATTATGAGGACAAGTACATACCATTGGAATGGAAGGATACGCGAAAGAGGATTCCGATGAAGAAGGTTGCCACATCACAGTTTCATGACTATTATGAGGCACAGCTTCAGATGCATTTGATATGTCTCCGCTATTATTTTGAATTTACGGATATGCAGGGAGAAAAGGTATATTACGGCAACTATGAGTTTAGCAGGGAATGCATTACAAACAGGGACAGAATGTTCGACTGTCCGCAAAACCTTCGTGAGGAAGAAATGTTTGAGGTGCCGGAGTGGGCAGCAAACAAGGTCGTGTATCAGATTTTTCCATCTCGCTTTGCAGCATCACAGCCAATAGACAAGGAACTGTGGTATAAAGCACCCATCACATCTAAGGATAATCTGCATGGTGATCTCAGAGGAATTATGGATCATTTGGATCATATTCAGAAGCTGGGAATAGATGTTATGTATTTAACACCTATTTTTAAATCGGATTCCAGCCATAAATATGATACCACTGATTATTATCAGATTGATCCTTCCTTCGGAACAACAGAGGATCTTAAGGAGCTGGTGCAAAAAGCGCATGAGTGTGGAATGAAAGTAGTGATGGATGCGGTATTCAACCATACAGGAAGAGATTTTTTTGCATTTAAGGATATTATAGAAAAAGAAGATAAATCCAGATATCTGGACTGGTATTTTATCGAGAGATTTCCACTGAAGGGTGAAAAAGGAGAAACTCCTAACTTCAAATGTTTTGGTTATTATGATGGAATGCCAAAGTTAAATCTGAAAAATCCGGAGGTGGAAAAATTCGTTACAGATGTTGCATGTTATTGGATTAAGGAATGCGATATCGATGGATGGAGAATGGATGTAGGTGACGAAATCAGTCATTTCTTCTGGAAGCGATTTAGAAAGGCTGTTAAGGCAGTAAAAAAGGATCTGCTGATCATTGGAGAAATCTGGCATTATGCAGGAGATTTTCTTGAGGGAGATGAATGGGATACGGTCATGAACTATCCGTTTTATCTGAATCTGATCGATCTGCTGGCAGATGAAAAGATACAGGTCAGTCAGTTTATACAGAATCTTGGATATTTGAAGGGACGTTTAAATAAAAAATGTTATCCTCTTATGTGGAATCTGATTGACAGCCATGACACAGCAAGATTTTTACATCTGTGTAATGGAAATAAGAAAAAACAGCATTTGGCAGCGGCTTTTCAGCTGTTATTGCCGGGAATGCCAATGATTTATTATGGGGATGAGTTTGCGATGCCGGGAGCAAACGATCCGGATTGCAGGCGCGGTATGTACTGGGATGAAGAATATCAGGACAAAGAGATGTATGAATGGTATAAACAGCTGCTTTGGATCCGAAAAAAACATGCGTGTATTTCAGAAGGCGAACTGATCGGGGCAATTACAAAGGATGAGGAAGAAACAATAGTCCTGATTCGAAAAAATGTCGAAGAGACAATTGCCTTGATTTTTAATTGCAGCAGTAATGCAAAGAACTTTAGCGAGTATGAGGGAAAATATAATTTGCTTAGAGATGAGCCGTTTAATGGAAAAGTTGAGGGGCTTGATGCTGCGGTAATCGTGCTTTAAGAATATATAAGAATGACTCCTGTTTGCATATATTATCTGCAGACAGTATAATCGTATGGTCAGTCAATTGTTATATTTAAATTCTAAGAACTAAGGAAGAACTACTGTATGTTAAATAAAAAAGATTTTTTAAAATATGCATCGACATTAGCATTTCCGATTATGCTCCAAAATCTGATCGGAACATTGGTAAACATTGCAGACACGGTAATGCTTGGATACGTGAGCCAGACTGCCATGTCGGCGTCATCGCTTGCGAACCAGTATACGTTTATTCTTTTCTGCTTATATTATGGAATGGCAACAGGTACTTCGGTTTTATGTGCCCAGTACTGGGGAAAAGGTGATAAAAAGACAGTTGAGACGATTCTTGGCCTCGCAGAACGGATATCCCTGATTATTTCTCTTATATTTTTTGTTATCTCTTTTACTATGCCAACGGCAATTATGAAGATTTTTACAAACAGTCCTGACACGATCGCTGCCGGAAGTGAGTATCTGAAGGTGATTTCATTTTCATTTTTATTCATGGGATTCTCACAGATTTTTATGAGCTCTCTCCGAAGCATCGGGAAAATCATGCTGCCGTCGGTTACGTATATTGTTTCGCTTTGTGTCAATGTACTTTGTAATGCATCCTTTATTTTTGGATTGTTTGGTCTTCCAAAGCTCGGTGTTACCGGTGTTGCACTTGGCACTGTGATTGCCAGAATCTCAGAAGTGTTGATTTGTCTGATTTACTCATTACGCAGTTCAGACGTCAGATTCAGAATAAAATATTTCTTTGCAAAATCAGATATTCTGTTTCAGGACTTTATAAAAATTGCCACTCCAGCCGTGATAAATGACGTTGTCTGGAGCTTTGCCAATTCAGCATTTGCAGCAATTCTTGGTCATATTAGTGATGATATGGTTGCAGCAAATGCCGTTGCTGTTATGGTGGTAAATATCGGCGCTATCGCCTGCCGTGGTTTTGCCAACGCTACTACGATCATTGTCAGTCAGGAACTTGGGAAAGACCGCATCGATACAGCAAGAGAGTACGGAAAACGAATGCTTAGAATAACATTTATTGTCAGCCTGATCGGATGTGTCGTTATTCTGGCGATCCGTCCTATGATACTGGATTTCTACCGGGATAAATTAACAGAGACGGCTATTTATTATCTTGGCATTTTTATCATTATGACAACCTGGCGTTTTGTGGGCGAAGGTATTAATACCTGTCTTATATGCGGCTGCTTCAGGGGTGGCGGTGATACCAGATTTGGAATGATCGTAGATACTATATTTATGTGGCTTGTTGCAGTCCCACTTACTTTTCTTGCTGCATATGTTTTTAAACTGCCGCCTGTCTGGGTATACTTTGTCATGACCCTGGACGAGTTCGAAAAAATGCCTGTGGTATTCATTCACTATTTCAGAAATAAATGGCTTACGAACATTACCAGAGATTTTGAGTGATTGCAGTTACCGTAAAGTTTTCTAAACAAGTTGATAAAAAACAAGACTGTCAGATTAAAGTTTCGGTAAATAAGGGGTAACATCATACTCCTGAATGAATTTTACAAATTTAGTTAACTGATCCGGTACAAAAACACCCTTTTTCCAGATGATACCAAATTTACTGGTGATTTCCGGGGATACCGGGATCACAACAAAATCACGGGGATTGGTAGCGAGAGAGGAATACAAAAAAGCACCGCATTTACCACCCCGGACAAAATTAAGGACAGTAACGAGCTGGCTGCAGTACATGTGGACATTTGGTGTGATCCCGGCACTGCGCAGACGGGTGATGACTGTCTGGGTTTGAACAGAGTCCGTATTGAATAAGATAATGGGCTCATCTTTTAACATATCCATTGTAATTTCTTTTTCACCGGCATACCGGTGCGTCTTGGAAACACAGTAGACATATCTGTCTTCCATCATGACATAACTGTTATATTTATCCAGATTATAAAAATCCATATTTGCCATGGCGATATCTAACTGTTCATTGTCGACTAAAGTACGGGCGCGGAGGGAGCCATATTCTAAAAGCTGAATGGGTATATTATACTGTTCCTGAAACTGGTCGGTCACCCGCGGAAAAAATACCGTGCTGATCATAGGAGGAATACCGATCCGCAGCGGGTGCCGCTTTTTTTCAATATTTGAAAAGTCGGTGTACAGTTCCTGCGTCTGTTTTAGAATAAATTCTGCTTTCTGATAAAAAGCCGCACCGTCTTTGGTGAGGGAAATTCTGTTTTTTCCATGGTTAAAAAGTTTCAGATGAAACTCTTTTTCCAGATCCCGGATCGAAGTGGAGATCGTAGGCTGGGAAACATAGAGCGCGTCAGCCGCGCGGGTAATACTATGGTAGCGGCATACCATACAAAAGTATTCTAATTGTGTCAGTGTCATAGAATCCTCCGTCATTGTACAGAAAAATTATACTATAGTTTCAGTATAGGAAAAAACTATGCTGACGTCAAGTATATGAAATGTACATTATACTGAAAATGCGATATGATGTGTTTACAAAAGGAAAACGACAAGGCCATGTCACTTTTTAACATGATAAAAAAGAGAAAAAAGGAGGTTTTCTATGAGCCCGACAGTAATTACATTAATATTTCTGGCATTTGCCATTATCATGTTTGTTACAGAGAAGATTCCACTCGGTCTGACATCCATGATTGTCTGCATTGGTCTTGTGATTACCGGTGTGTTGAGCGTAAGTGATGCTTTCAATGGATTTATCAACAGTAACGTGATTCTGTTTGTTGCCATGTTCATTGTAGGCGGGGCATTGTTTGAAACCGGTATGGCAAATGAGATTGGAAGTCTGGTAACAAAATTTGCAAAAACGGAACGCAGTCTGATTATCGCAATCATGGTGATTGTGGCAGTTATGAGCGGATTTCTTTCCAATACCGGTACGGCAGCAGTTCTTATTCCGGTTGTAATTGGAATTGCAGCGAAGTCAGGGTATAAGCGGTCAAGACTTTTAATGCCGTTAGTATTTGCAGCAGCAATGGGAGGAAATCTTTCACTGATTGGTGCACCCGGCAATATGATTGCACAATCTGCACTTGAACCGTTGGGATTGAAATTTGGATTTTTCGAGTATGCGATTGTCGGTTTGCCGATTCTGATCGTTGGTATTCTATTTTATGCTACGATCGGATTTAAAATTTTACCGCATCATGACACGACGGATGCAGATGATTCTATTTTTGATGAGTCACAGGATTTTAGCAATGTTCCAAAGTGGAAAAAAGTATTATCGCTGGTGATTCTGATTGCCACCCTGATAGGGATGATTTTTGAAGAACAGATTGGTGTAAAACTTTGTATCACAGGCTGCGTAGGAGCAATTTTATTAATCCTCACCGGTGTCATTTCTGAAAAGAATGCTTTAAAATCCATTGATTTAAAAACTATTTTCCTGTTTGGAGGTACGCTTTCTCTGGCAAAGGCACTCGAGGTTACTGGAGCAGGAGAACTGATTGCAGATAAGGTGGTTGGAGCATTGGGTGAAAATCCTTCTCCGGTACTATTCACTTTTGTGGTGTTTATTCTGTGCTGTATCATGACAAACTTTATGTCAAATACAGCTACTACAGCCCTGATGGCACCGATTTGTATATCCATTGCCCAGGGAATGGGTGCAGATCCAAGAGCAGTTCTGATGGCATGTGTCATAGGAGGTTCCTGTGCCTACGCTACTCCAATCGGAATGCCTGCCAATACGATGGTAGTCGGAGCCGGCAACTATAAATTTATGGATTATGTAAAAGCTGGAATGCCGTTGATCGTCATTGCAACCGTGGTCAGCATGATTATTTTACCAATAGCATTTCCATTTTATCCGTAGGATAAAATTTTTATCACGTAGGATAAAATTTCACTTTTAAATTATATTATTGAAAAATCTGGAGGAAAAAGATATGTCAAATGAAGTACAAGTAAAGAAACTGACTGATATTATGGCGCAGTTCGTAGGATTTACAGCAAAGAAGCTGCCGGATGATGTTATCGCAAAATTGCAGGAACTGAGAGACAAAGAGGATTCTCCTATGACAAAGGTCATCTACGATACCATGTTCCGCAATCAGGAACTGGCATTGAAATTAAACCGTCCTTCCTGTCAGGATACCGGTGTATTACAGTTCTGGGTAAAATGTGGAACAAAATTCCCACTGATTGATAATCTGGAAGCATTACTGAAGGATGCAGTGATGCAGGCTACAGTTGCAACACCGCTTCGTCACAATTCCGTAGAAACTTTTGATGAGTACAATACAGGTAAAAATGTAGGAAAAGGAACCCCTACTGTATGGTGGGACATTGTTCCAAATTCCGATAAATGTGAAATCTATACTTATATGGCAGGTGGAGGCTGTACGCTTCCTGGCAATGCCACGGTTTTAATGCCGGGCGAAGGCTATGAGGGAGTGACCAAGTTTGTATTAGACCGTATGACAACTTATGGATTGAATGCATGCCCTCCACTTTTAGTTGGTGTCGGCGTTGGTACTTCCGTAGAAACAGCGGCATTAAATTCGAAAAAGGCACTGATGCGCCCGGTAGGTTCTCACAATGACAATGCTAACGCTGCTAAGATGGAGAAATTGTTGGAAGATGGTATTAATGCCATTGGTCTTGGACCGCAGGGGATGGGTGGCAATTACTCTGTCATGGGAGTTAATATCGAGAATACCGCACGTCATCCATCTGCGATTGGTGTGGCAGTAAATGTAGGCTGCTGGAGCCACAGAAGAGGACATATTGTATTTGATAAGGATTTAAACTTTACGGTAGATACCCATACCGGTTTTGAATATAAGGAAGAAAACTAATTCAGAAGGGAGAGAATAATTATGGCAGTAGAAATAAAAGATGGTAAGAAAATTCTGGTAACACCTGTATCGGCAGAGGATTTAAAGGATATTCATATTGGAGATATTGTATACCTGACAGGAGATATTACAACCTGTCGTGATGTGGCACACCGTCGTGTTGTAGAAGAGGGAAGAGAGATTCCGGTGGATGTCAGAGATGCTGCAATCCTGCATGCCGGCCCGATTATCCGCCCTTTGGGAGATGACAAATACGAGATGGTATCCGTAGGCCCCACGACATCTATGAGAATGGAAAAGTTTGAGTATGAATTTGTAGAGACCACAGGCGTCCGTGTCATTGTAGGCAAGGGCGGCATGAAGGAAAATACCGAGAGAGCCTGCAAGGACTTTGGTGCAATCCATTGTGTATTTCCTGCAGGAAATGCAGTCGTGGCAGCAGTAGAAGTGGAAGAAATCGTGGAGGCACAGTGGAAAGATCTGGGAATGCCTGAGACTTTGTGGCATTGCCATGTAAAAGAATTTGGACCACTGATCGTATCCATTGATTCTTATGGAAGAAACTACTTTGAAGAGAAGAAAGTGGAATATAATAAAAAGAAAGATGAGCAGGTCGAAATCATCAGCAAACAGGTCGGGTTCATCAAATAAAATCCGAACATAGTAAATATGTGTAAAAAATAAAAGACCTTCTGTGGAAAAAGCTGGATTCATCAAAGGATGAAACAGGCTTCTGCAGAAGGTCTTTTTAATACCATAAGCAATGCTGATCATATACCACGGGCTGGACAAATGCGTATTGTGAAGAAAAAATAATTGACATAGCAGAAGTATTACTAATAATCCACATCATAATACTGCAGCGGAAATAGTAAGGATCAGAAAGTCAACGAAATCACATGTTTCATCTTCACTGAAAAAATTGGAAAACAAAGGTCTTATAAAAAGAAAACAAAGTAAAGATAATAAAAAACATATTGAAATTGTCCTTCTGGATGATGCGGCACTTATCGTGGACGCAGGATTAAACGCACAAAAACAGTTTGCACAGAATGTTTTAAGAGGGCTGACAGAAGAAGAAAAGCATGTGTGTATGAATGTATTTGACAAAATTTGTAACAATGCGGAAGAACTATTAAGAGGAGAGAGCAAGTGAAAAAGAGTAATTATAAACCACAGATTCCGGATTTGATGGAAGCAGTCTTTGATGCAGTGTATCTGACTTTTGATCTGGCAGCAGCAGTCTTATTTTTTTTATTCTCAAAAGGAAATATCCTGTATGTACTATATGGAATACTGACATTGACACTTTGTGGAGGGGATGCTTTTCATCTGGTGCCAAGAATTATAAGGGCTGTACGTGGAACCAATGATAAAATAAAGAGACAGCTTGGAATTGGATTGCAGGTATCGTCTATCACAATGACGATGTTTTATATTCTTTTAATGTATATATGGAAATATACATTCCCGGAATTAAAAATACCAGTAGTCATTGAGGGTGTTATATGGATATCAGCGGTTATCAGAATTGTGATATGTATGTTTCCGCAGAATAACTGGTGTACAGATGAAGGAAATATGAAATTATCTGTTATAAGAAATGCGGTCTTTGCTGTTACTGGTATAGGTGTAATGATCTTATATCTGATTTCCGGAAATACATATGGATATCATATGACGAGGATGGCTGCAGCCATCATTATTTCTTTTGGATGTTATCTTCCGGTAACACTGTTCAGTAAAACAAAACCGCAGGTCGGATTATTAATGATACCAAAGACCTGCGCATATATGTGGATCATTGTAATGGGGCTTCAGCTTCTGTTCTAAGAGCAGTAATATCTGCAGAAAGGCAGGAAATTATAGTGAATGTAGAAAGATTTGTAAAACTAATGACAGGACATTTTGATAACAAAGAACAATTTACAGAAATGAAAGAAGCGGGGAAAATATTTCCATATGCACAGCATGTGAATACTGTCTGTAACGATAAAATAAAAAATCTGAAAAGTTTACACCAGCTATATATCAGGAAAAGGATGGTGTCTGGGAAGGGGGCAGTGTGAGCCAATTTACCCCGGTTATGGTATTCAGGCTGTGGGAGAAGTTTTCAGACACTTGTCTGGAGGTATCCGAAAGTATGGAAGTCCATGGAAAGAGAACATTTGGATATGATGATGGTGTTTTCACGAGATTACAGGACTTTTTGCTGAAATTTATGGTACAATATCTGTGAAATTTGCCAGAGCAGAGTCTCTGGGAAAAGGGAGAAATATGATAATGTCAAAAGATGAATATTTAATCACAGATGAGCCCCTTAAAGCACTGACAATATTTGCAATGCCGATGATTCTCGGCAGTTTTTTTCAGCAAGTGTATAATATGGCTGATTCCATCATTGTTGGTCAGTTTGTCGGTTCCTCTGCACTTGCAGCTGTCGGTGCCTGTGCTGCACTAACGAATGTATTTATTTGTGTGGCATTAGGTGCCGGTGTCGGTGCCGGTGTGCTCGTAAGCCGCTATTTTGGTGCCGGAGATTATGGTAAAATGAAAACAATTGTGTCAACATCGTTGGTCAGTTTTCTGATTTTAAGCCTGCTTCTGGGTGGCTTTGGTTTTTGTTTTTCACATTCAATGATGAATTTATTACAGACACCAACTGATATACTGGAAGAAGCAGTACAGTATCTCCGCATTTATTTCGCAGGATTTCCATTTCTGTTTATGTATAATATTTTTTCAACGATGTTTAACTCAATTGGAGAATCAAAAATACCATTGGGTCTTTTGATATTTTCTTCTATTTTAAATATTCTTATGGATCTTTGGATGGTGGCAGGACTTGGTCTCGGTGTGTTCGGGGCAGCTCTTGCAACCCTTATTGCACAGGGGATTTCTGCGGTATTTTCATTTCTGATTTTCTTTTGCCGGATGCGTCAATATAAGAGTCAATTTCAGTGGTTTGATGGTCAGGAATTACATTTGATGCTCAAAATTGCTGTACCGTCGATTCTCCAGCAGTCCACAGTGTCAATTGGTATGATGATCGTACAGGCAGTTGTAAATCCATTTGGTACACAGGCACTCGCAGGTTATGCGGCAACAATGAGAGTAGAGAATGTTTTTTCGTTGATATTTGTGTCCATCGGCAATGCGGTTTCACCGTATGTCTCACAGAATCTTGGTGCAAAGAAAATTAACCGCATCAAAAAAGGATATCACGCTGCGCTGGTATTAGACCTGTGTTTCGCAATTCTTGCATTTGTAGTTATTGAAACCATGTACACACAGATTTCTTCATTATTCCTGGGTAAAGATGGAACTGACTTAGCATATCAGGTGTCCGGGGATTATATGAGATGGCTTGGCTGTTTTTTCATCTTCATGGGTATTAAGATGGCAACAGATGGAGTTCTGCGTGGACTTGGGATTATGCGCCCATTTCTCATTGCCAATATAGTTAACCTTGCGATCCGCCTGTCTGTTGCCATGATTTTTGCACCATGTTTTGGCATTGCATTTGTCTGGCTTGCTGTACCTGCCGGCTGGTTTGCAAATTTTCTGATTTCTTATATGGCACTTAGAAAATCATGGCCGGTTTCAACAGTCTGTAACAGTGTTGCGAACGGATAGTTACTGTTCACAGGCAGGCATTTTCTGAACTGAAAATGCCGTATGATACAGTGG
>OWJI01002276.1_pt1 | contig 10700 bp, 9 predicted proteins | sample 1732541 | NCBI WGS metagenome assembly OWJI01 (sample SAMN05065727, study PRJEB22554) | human gut metagenome | biome: ENVO:2100002; feature: ENVO:00000062; material: ENVO:00002003 | host: Homo sapiens | place: USA
CGAGATCTGCGCATGTCTCGTGGGCTCGGAGATGTGTATAAGAGACAGAAAATAATTTTATTAAGAATAGAAAATGAGCTAACTTTAATTGAAATGAGCTAAGGGGCGGATAGATATGACAAAAACAAGGAAAACCATAGGCGTGATGGTCGGAGGCATCACAGACGATTTTACACGTTTTTTGTGTAAAGGTCTGAGGGAGGCAGCAAAAGAGCAGGATGTCAACATGGTAGTGCTTCCGGGAAAATTTTTAGACCGTGATTACGCGCAGAACACGGATATTATGTATGAATATCAGTATGATACCCTGTTTTCGAGTGTACAAAAAGGCCGTCTGGACGGGATTATCGTAGCGGCAAACTGTATTGGCTGTTACACGACGAAAGAACGTATGGTTGAATTTATGCATCACTATGATGGAATTCCATGCGTTCTGGTTTCCTCTGATCTGGAAGGATATGTAAATGTCAGTTATGACAATGACCGTGGAATCCGGCAGGGAATCGATTATCTCGTGCAGGATCTGCATTACACAAAAATCGGAATGGTAGGCGGACCAAAGGAAAATTCCGATGCAATGGAGCGCAAAGCTACGTTTGAGAGTGCACTCTGGAAGAACGGTATCTTACCGCAGGAAAAACGGTATGTGGAAGGGGATCTGACGGGAAATGCGCATAGCGCCTATGCCAGACTTCTGGATGACAATCCGGATCTGGAAGCCGTTTTTTGCGTCAATGATGAAACTGCAGCCGGATTTTATGAAGAACTGAAGGCGCGGGGGCTTATGCCGGGAAGGGATATCTCGGTTTTCGGGTATGATGATACGGAGTGGTGTTCCCAGATTTATCCGACACTTTCTTCGGTACGTGCGGATGTGTCAAAACTTGGCAGCAAAGCATGTGAACTGTTATGCCGGATGATGCAGGGAGAAAAAGTTTCTTCTGTGCGCCTTCCGACCGATCTGGTGATCCGGAATTCGTTTTGCCGGGGAAATCAGGAAGAAGTGGATGCGCGCAATGATGTGCTGGAAAAGTACGAGTCCATGAATCACTGGGCCGATGAACTGTTCGGAAAGCAGAAACGGGTAAATTTCGAAATGAAAAACTTTATTTTGAAACTGCTTTGTTTTGAAAAAGGAACCGATCAGAGTTTTGGGGAAATTCTTGCAACAATGGAATGGTTAAAGATACATAATGCATTTTTGTACATCTATGAGGAGCCGGTCATTCATCTGAATCATGAATTATTTCAGATGCCGGAGCAGCTGCTGCTGAAAGCCAGCGAACTTCATGGAAATGTAGAAAATATACCCGCCATTCATCAGAAAAAAAAGGCAAAAAATATTTTCCGGTTTTCCAGGCTGGGAATGTCTGACCGGGCATGGATGGTAACGCTTCCTCTGTATGCCAATGAAATGCTGTATGGAATTTTAGTGTGTGATCTGACCGATGAAGTGCTGGAATATGGAGAATTTTTAAGTAATCAGATTTCGGCAGCAGTCAAGATGCTGAATCTTCTGAAAAACAATGAGAATATTCAGAAACAGTTAGAGGAATCTCTGTATGTCTTAAAGGAAAACAATCTGGAACTGGAAACACTTTCAAAGAAAGATCCACTGACCGGGATCTGTAACCGGAGGGGATTTTTCGAATATGCGGAGCCTATGCTGAAAAAAGCAAGAGCAGCGGAAAAAACATTTCTGGTGCTTTATGCGGATATGAACAATCTTAAAATCATCAATGACCGGTACGGACATGAGGAAGGGGATTATTCCCTGCACACCATCGCGGAAATTCTTGCAGAGATTGTCCAAAAGGAGCAGACAGGGGATGGGGTTGTTGCGAGAATCGGCGGGGATGAGTATGCATGTGCACTGATGACGGAAAAGAAAAAAGAACTGTTATTACAGGAGTTATACGATGCATTCACCGTTCGGAATGAACAGAGTGACAAACCGTATAACGTAACGGTTTCCATCGGTGCCTGTGCGTTAGAGCCGGGCGATGAGCACAGTCTTGCGGATGCACTTTCGCTTGCGGACGAGCAGTTGTATGAGGTAAAGAAACTCCGTAAAAAAGATGTCGCAAAAATACCGCTGCAGGCAGAACCTCAGCGGTAGGAAAATGTTTTTAACTGTTTTTTGTTTTCGTACATATTCTGATCTGCCCGCTTTTGAAGGGCATCCAGATTCGTATCTGTCCGTGGATCAAAGACAGCATATCCACAGGCAATCTGCAGATGGATGTTTCGGGAGGAGGCGTTGTAAACGGCCTCCTCTTTTCGCAGACAGCAGATCAGATGGCTGATATCACAGGTATTATGGTCGTCAATCAAAACACAGAATTCATCCCCGCCGATGCGGTACAGTTTTCCGTGACGGGAGAAAATTTTCCGGAGAATATGTGCGGCATCCGTAATATACTGATCCCCACAGTCATGTCCGAATTTATCATTGTAGTATTTCAGGTTGTTCAGGTCAAATACAAACAACAGAAGATTTGTCAGTTTTTTGCACCGGCTGGTATCTTCGTGGTAAGCATTCCGGTTGTAGCAGCCGGTCAGGAGATCCTTTTCCGCAAGTTCACGGTAGAGAGCCGCGCGACGGCCGGTATCGATTTCCTTTAGGGATACGAATGCGGTGTCGCAGGCAAGGGTTACGATAAAAAGCAGCATGGCGATGCGGCCGACAATTTCGATGTCCTGCGACCCCTGATAATAATTGTACATGTCGGAAAAAAGAGCACCGATCAGAATAATGATCCCTATGGTACAGATCCACAGGGCATGTGTCGTCGTGTGGTGATAAAATTTGTTGCAGATGGTATAGATAAAATATAAAACTGCAAGGCCGATCATGACATGGGTCATCCAGAGTGTCTGCGTCAGGTCACGGATATCCATAAGCTGCAGGAATAAAACAACTGCAATCTCTGCCACATCCAGCCAGACAAAAATCCGGCAAAGATACCGGTCCCTTGCTTTTAAATAATGCCGGACGAACATCATAAAAGGAATGGGCAGCAGCAGAAGAAGCATGCGGGTCACATAGGAATGGAACACCGGGTTCTGTGACAGAAGAATGGAAGAGCTTGTTTCCAGGCAGAACCATGCACCAAGATCCGTTGTAAGAATTCCCAGATACAGCATGGATTTGCTCACATATGCCCAATGATGCACAAACAGCCAGTAGATGAGCATCAGAATGCCAAGTACAACGTTCATAATGCCGAGGAGCATGGGGATCCCTGCTTTTAAAAGTTCATGGCGAAACATATGGACACCATCGCCCTGATAGAAAACCGGATCAGACACCTGTTTGTCCAGGTTGCAGTTGGTGAGTGTGACGAGGATGCTGCGTGTATTTTCCGGGACAGAGACCATTTCACAATTACGTCCGGTTGTATGCAGAATACTGTCCGTTTTGAGGCTGCGCGTATAAAGCAGCTTTCCGTCTACTTCCACAACCACGGTCTGATGCTGGCTGTAAAACATCAGGGTAGAAGCCTTTTTGGTCCATCGGACATCGGAAATCCGGTAAACAGTAGTTGCTTTGGATACCTTAACACGCCGGGACGGGAGCATCTGGATGTGCAGATCCGCGCTGTGGTTGCTGAGACTGTATGAGGTACACTGCCAGCCGAAAACCAGTGCAACAGCTGCAATGATAAGAATAAGCAGATAAAGCGTGCTTGTAGTTTTGTATTTGGTTAAATCAGGTTTTTTCATAACATGTATTCTCCGTAATAAGAGGTTCCTGTAAATTTGCCTAATAATTTCATCATAGCGTAAAACACAGAAAATGACAATCTACTTCCTGGCAAATTTATGTATTTTTATCGGAACTTACAGGGAAAATCTTGACAGCATCCATGGATTGTATAATAATGAACTATATTTAAAATAAGAAAAAGGGAGCTTTCAAAAAGAAGGCTGAGAGTAAGCTGTATTGCTTTGACCTATAACCTGATTTGGATAATGCCAACGTAGGGAAAATGAAAGTTACCACACACGTGTAAGCATTATACGTGTGTTTTTTTATTTTATACAAGGAAGGGAGAAACCAATGAGAGAATACAAAACGCAGATGGAAGCTGCAAGAAAAGGAATCGTAACAGAAGAATTAAAGAAAGTTGCACAGAAGGAACACTTGCGTGTGGAAGAGTTGATGCCTCTGGTGGCAGCCGGAAAGGTTGCCATTTGCGCAAATAAAAACCATAAATGTCTGAACCCGCAGGGTGTGGGCTCCATGCTCCGGACCAAAATCAATGTCAATCTTGGAGTATCCAGAGACTGGAAAGATTATGATATTGAAATGCAGAAAGTTATGGCAGCGGTGGATATGGGAGCGGACGCAATCATGGATCTGTCTTCCCATGGAGATACTACAGGATTCCGGAGAAAACTGACTTCGGAATGTCCGGCGATGATTGGAACTGTACCGGTATACGATTCTGTGATACACTATCAGAGAGACCTGGCAACACTCACGGCAAAAGATTTTATTGATGTTGTACGTCTGCATGCAGAGGATGGTGTGGATTTTGTTACTCTGCACTGTGGCATTACCAGAAAAACCATCGATCAGATCAAAAACCACAAGCGGAAGATGAACATTGTATCCCGTGGCGGTTCTTTAGTATTTGCGTGGATGACAATGACCGGGGAAGAAAATCCGTTTTATGAATATTATGATGAAATTCTTGACATCTGCCGGGAATATGATGTGACAATCTCACTGGGAGATGCCTGTCGTCCGGGATGTCTTGCAGATGCTTCGGATGTCTGTCAGATTGAAGAACTTGTCCGTCTGGGAGAACTGACAAAACGTGCCTGGGAAAAGGATGTCCAGGTTATGGTGGAAGGGCCGGGACATATGCCGATGGATCAGATTGCTGCAAATATGAAGATCCAGCAGACCATCTGCATGGGTGCACCGTTTTATGTACTGGGACCTCTGGTGACCGATATTGCGCCGGGATATGATCATATCACTTCTGCCATCGGTGGTGCGATCGCTGCTGCCAACGGTGCGGCATTCCTCTGCTATGTGACACCAGCTGAGCATCTGGCACTTCCGAATGTGGATGATGTAAAGCAGGGAATTATGGCATCAAAGATTGCAGCGCACGCAGCAGATATCGCAAAGCATGTACCGGGAGCCATGGAGATGGACAATAAAATGGCAGATGCAAGAAGAGTACTGGACTGGGAAGCACAGTGGGCATGTGCCATGGATCCGGAGACTGCCAAAGCCATCCGTGCGGACCGGGCACCGGAACAGGAGGATACCTGTTCCATGTGCGGTAAATTCTGTGCTGTCCGCAGCATGAATAAAGCATTAAACGGAGAGTATATCGACATCTTATAGGAGGATGTTTTATGACCTTACAGCAGTTGAAATATGTTACGACCGTTGCTCAGACCGGGACAATCAGTGACGCGGCAAAAAAATTATTTATTTCACAGCCGAGTCTGACCAAAGCAGTCAGGGAACTGGAAAAAGAGATGGAGATTACCATCTTTGAACGGACAAACCGCGGAATTGTCATATCCAAAGAGGGTGAGACATTTTTAGGATATGCCAGACAGGTTCTGGAGCAGGCGGCACTGCTGGAGGAAACATACAAGAAAAAAGCCGGGCGGAAACAGGAGTTTTGTGTTTCCACCCAGCATTATTCGTTTGCAGTCAATGCATTTGTGGAACTGATCGAGCAGTATGGAAGCGAAAAGTATGATTTCTGTCTGCGGGAAACCCAGACGTATGAAATCATAGAGGACGTCGCGCAGATGAAAAGCGAGATCGGAATTCTTTATCTGAACGATTTTAACCGTACCGTACTTGAGAAACTGATCAAGGAACATGACCTTGTGTTTACCGAGCTTTTTGTGGCAAAACCGCATATTTTTGTGAGCACAAAAAATCCGCTTGCGGGCAAAAAGTCTGTGACAATCGAAGAACTGGAGCCGTATCCGTATCTTTCTTTTGAACAGGGGGAACACAATTCTTTTTATTTCTCCGAGGAGATATTCAGTACCGTGGACCGGCCGAAGAATATCCGTGTCAGAGACCGGGCAACCCTGTTTAATCTGCTGATTGGTCTGAATGGTTATACGGTCTGCAGCGGGGTGATTGACGAGGAATTAAACGGAGAGAATATTGTTGCCGTTCCGTTGGAAGCACAGGGGGATATGCATATCGGTACCGTGACGCACAAAAAGGTTCTTCCGAGCCGGCTGGGCGCTATTTACAGGGATGCTCTGGTGCGGTATACACAAAATAAAATATAATTGATAAAAAATATCAATGCAGGCTCTTGACGGGAGCCTGTTTTTTCGTGTATTCTTTCTATTGGTTAGAGATAACTAACTTTGGGAAGGGACGACGGACTTGAGCAGAGAAATATGGGAGATCATGCGTAAACTGCGTGGCGATGAGATCGAACTTCAGATAGCATTTCAGTGTGCACCGCTGATCACCGGACTGAAAGAATCGAATCTGCTGAATATCAAAAAACAGGATTACCAGCGGATGAAAGATATTTTTAAAGAAAGTGAACTGACGATTTATCCGCTGGGAATTCATGCGGGGAAGATTACCGTGTTCCTGTATCACAGGGAGCGCCTGGAAAAATTTTTTTCCGGGGAAAGTGTGCTTGCGTTGTTACATGAGATCGGTTATATCGACACAGACTTAAAACAGGTGCTGCCGGTGTTTCGCACACATTATCAGCAGTATTTGAAAGAAAAGAAAGTTTTTCCGCATGAGATGGGACTTTTGCTTGGATATCCGCCGGAGGATGTAAAAGGATTCATCCACAATCAGGGGAAAAACTATTTGTATTCGGGTTACTGGAAAGTATATGACAGACCGCATGAAAAAATCCGGCTGTTTCAGAAATATGAACATTCCAGAGAAAAACTGATCCAGCTTTTGTCATATGGAATGCGCATTGAAGAGATTATTGCGATTTGCAGCAATACGGAAATCTGGCAGCTGGTTGATTGTGACTGTCAATATGCATCATAACATTATAAAAAGAAAAGGAGAATTTAAAATGAGTAAGATTTCAGTTGTATTTTGGACACAGGGTGGAAACACAGAAAGCATGGCAAATGCCGTCGTGGAAGGAATCAAAGAGGCAGGCAAAGAGGCGGAAGCTGTATTTGTCAGTGATATGAACATTGATGAGTTAAAGGGAGAGGGTGTATTTGCATTAGGATGTCCTGCCATGGGAGCAGAAGTACTCGAAGAGAGTGAGATGGAGCCGTTTGTTGCAGACGTGGAAGGATTTGCTTCCGGAAAGAAGATTGGACTGTTTGGTTCTTACGGATGGGGTGACGGACAGTGGATGCGTGACTGGGAAGCACGTATGAGCGGAGCTGGTGCAACGATCGTAGGAGGAGAAGGTGTCATCTGTCAGGAAGCTCCGGATGCAGATGCGATTGAACAGTGCAAGGCACTTGGAAAAGCGCTTGCAAACGCTTAATAACAGAAAAATTTTGTGTGCTGGCACCTGAGTATTTTAGGGAGAAAAATGTCGGATAAGCTGAAAAAATATTATTTTGTTATTGACAACTTATGCTCGTTAGCATATACTAACTGACGTAAGAGATGGAAATGATTCTCAATAAAGTCGCTTGCACGCGGCGGAAAGCAGGAGGATGTTTTTATGATGCCTTTAACAATGTGCAAAGCAGGAGAAGAGAATGAGATCAAAAAGATCGGTGGAAAAGAAGAAACAAGACGCCATCTTGAGAATCTTGGTTTTGTTGTCGGGGGAAAAGTGGCTGTGATATCTGAAACGGATGGAAACATGATCGTGAATGTGAAAGAAGCGCGTGTTGCTATCGGTAAGGATATGGCAAATAAAATAATGATTTAGAAAGGGAGCAGCGATGAAGACATTAAAAGATGCAAAAGTTGGCGAGACTGTCAAAGCTACAAAACTGACAGGCGAAGGACCTGTAAAACGTCGTATCATGGACATGGGAATTACCAAGGGCGTAGAGATTTATGTCCGTAAAGTAGCCCCACTCGGAGATCCGGTGGAAGTTACGGTCAGAGGTTATGAACTGTCCCTGCGTAAAGCAGATGCTGAAATGATCCAGGTAGAGTAATTTTTTTATCATAAGGTTAGCAATGACTTACAAAAACTAGCAGATACTTATAGAAACTAGTGATTTCAAATTTTAGCAAGGCTGATAAAACAAAAGTGCGCCAGCACAGAAAAGAGGAGAATTATGGCAGTGAAAATTGCATTGGCAGGAAATCCAAACTGCGGAAAAACGACATTGTTCAATGCATTGACCGGTTCCAATCAGTTTGTTGGTAACTGGCCGGGTGTAACAGTAGAAAAAAAGGAAGGACGTCTGAAGGGTCATAAAGATGTTACCATCATGGATCTTCCGGGTATTTATTCTCTTTCCCCATACACTCTGGAGGAAGTGGTGGCAAGAAATTATCTTGTTGCAGACAGACCGGATGCAATCATCAATATTGTGGACGGTACAAATATTGAGCGTAACTTATATCTTTCTACACAGATCATGGAACTTGGTATCCCGGTAATCATGGCAGTAAACATGATGGATATCGTTGCCAAGAATGGTGATGTGATACATATCGATAAGCTGAGCCAGAAACTGGGCTGCGAAGTTGTTGAGATTTCCGCTCTGAAAGGAACAGGAATTACAAAGGCAGCAGAAAAGGCCGTTGCTCTCGCACAGCAGAAGAAGAAAGTCACACCTGCACATGCGTTCGCATCAGAGGTTGAGGATATCATTGCAAAGGTAGAGGATAAGATCAGCTCGGATATTCCACAGGAACAGAAGCGGTTTTTCGCAATCAAACTTCTGGAAAAAGACGATAAGATTTCTGAACTCTTAAGTCTGATGCCAGATGTATCTGCAGAGATCAAGGAACTTGAGGATCATTTTGATGATGATACCGAGTCAATCATTACCAATGAGCGTTATGTATACATTTCTTCCATCATTGGAGAGTGTCTTACAAAAGCAAAGAAGGGTGAGAAACTTTCCACTTCGGATAAGATTGACCGTTTTGTTACGAACCGTTTTTTTGCACTTCCGATTTTTGCATTGGTTATGTTTATCGTATATTATGTATCTATCACAACAGTTGGTGGATTCCTTACCGATTGGACAAATGATACATTGTTTGCTGAGTGGATTGTTCCGGGAGCAAGAACCTTACTTGAGAACATTCACTGTGCCGGCTGGCTGACAGGACTTGTCGTAGATGGTATCATCTCCGGTGTGGGTGCTGTACTTGGATTCGTACCACAGATGCTGGTACTGTTCATTTTCCTGGCATTCCTTGAGTCCTGTGGATATATGTCACGTATCGCATTTATCATGGACCGTATTTTCCGTAAATTCGGATTATCCGGAAAATCATTCATCCCAATGCTGATTGGTAGTGGATGCGGTGTTCCTGGTGTTATGGCTTCCCGTACGATCGAGAACGACCGTGACCGCAAGATGACAATCATGACAACAACATTCGTACCTTGTGGAGCAAAGCTTCCGATTATTGCTTTGATCGCAGGTGCATTCTTCCATAATTCCGGATGGGTTGCATGGAGTGCTTACTTTGTAGGTGTTGCAGCAATTATCTGTTCCGGTATTATCTTAAAGAAAACAAAGATGTTCGCAGGAGAACCTGCACCATTCGTTATGGAGCTTCCTGCATATCACTGGCCAACCGTTGGAAACGTACTCCGCAGCATGTGGGAGCGTGGATGGTCTTTCATCAAGAAAGCCGGAACAATCATTTTGTTATCTACCATCGTAGTATGGTTCACAACTTACTTCGGAGTTGTAGACGGATCCTTCCGTATGCTCTCTGATGAAGAAATCGATTATAGTATCTTGGCAGCTATCGGTAAAGGCATTTCATGGATTTTCATTCCACTTGGATGGGGAGACTGGAAGTCTGCAGTGGCAGCTGTTACCGGATTAGTAGCAAAAGAGAACGTAGTAGGTACATTTGGTATCCTATTCCACTATGGAGAAGTCGGAGAGGCCGGAGAAGAAATCTGGACAAACCTTTCTGCAAACATGACTGCAATCGCAGCATACTCTTACTTAGTATTTAACCTCTTATGTGCACCTTGCTTCGCAGCAATGGGAGCAATCAAGCGTGAGATGAACAACGCAAAATGGTTCTGGTTTGCAATCGGATACCAGTGTGGTCTTGCATACCTTGTATCTTTATGTATCTTCCAGATCGGTGGATTATTCACAGGTGCGGCAACATTTGGATTCTGGACAATCGTAGCAATCGCTATCATTATCGGATTTATCTATATGCTTGTTCGTCCTTATAAGGAAAGTACAACATTAGAGGAAAATGTAAAAATCGCTACAAAATAAGATTCAAAGGAGGCAGTTATGTCAGCAGAACAGCAGGAACAAAAACAAATCATCATCGAGCGGCTGAAAGAGGACGGCTGCCGAATTACAAAGCAGCGTCTGATGCTTTTGGATATCATTCTTGAAGATGAGTGCTCAAGCTGTAAAGAGATTTATTACCGGGCATCCAAAAAGGACCCGTCAATCGGTACAGCCACAGTATATCGTATGATCAATACGTTAGAAGATATCGGTGCAATCAGTCGGAAAAATATGTACCTGTCTCTTATACACATCTCCGAGCCCACGAGACATGCGCAGATCTC